>Ga0209402_10001236_pt1 | contig 28537 bp, 25 predicted proteins | sample ArcticOcean_MG_C_3_FD_187437 | JGI IMG/M metagenome (GOLD analysis project Ga0209402, IMG submission 187437) | Marine microbial communities from western Arctic Ocean - ArcticOcean_MG_CB8_126 (SPAdes) (version 2) | ecosystem: Environmental > Aquatic > Marine > Oceanic | place: Arctic Ocean... | reverse complement strand
TTCATGTCGACTGAAGCTTCATATCTACCATCTACGAGTTCCCAGTTAGAGGTTAAAGGAACAGTGCCGTCTAACATTACATTTGTACTTTCACCCCTGAGCGTAACTTTTGGACCATTTGTCTCGTGAGATTGATTGAATAATTCTTTGAAGATTACCTCAGGATATCTACCATCTTTTATAAATATGCTATCTCCTGCTTGAGCAGTATCCAATGCTTCTCTTATCGTTGGATATGGACAGGCCAAAGTACCATTGGCGTTAGGGCAATCTAATGAGCTGTGCCTCTGGAGAATTTCGACATTTGTAATAGTGGCGTGATGATTATTTGGGCCTTTATCAATTAATTCCCAATTTTGATCAACGTCCATCGGATAATAGGCAATCAGTCCCGGTTCGTTACCAATGAGTTCACCTGTCAATGTGGATTGAATATCCTCTTGAGTTCTGGCTATATTCCAAATGCGTACCTCATCCATTTTTCCTAAAAATTTTCGTCCGATCACTGAAATGGGTACGGGGTGAGGAGTTAAACCTGTTGCAAAATCAGAACTATCGACCTCAATACCATCCACGTACAATTTTGTAGTTGTACCGTCAAAAGTAAAAGCTATGTGGTACCACTGATTATCAGTTACAACCGAATTAATAATTTTCCGTTTTCCCTTTTTGTCAGGCCCAACACCAAAGCCATATCTAACTTGGTTTACGCCGTCTACTTTATTAAAAGTAATAGTTGGTGGCCTGTATTTGTCCCTTCCAGCGGGATTTGCACCATTACCAATGATTGTTCTATGAGGCATATTTACATGGGCAGCTGAATAGACTTCGACCTCAATGGTGAATACATTTCCTAGGATTGGAAAATTACTAGGAAGAGAAACAGTGTCTGTAGGATCGGGTTTCGGTATCAATTCCTGAGCCTTGTTACCCTGGTATTCTCCATGGAAATCAAATGAGTCAAAATGTAGGTAATTGTCTGGGCTATATTGATTTAAAATACTTTGGTCAACAATTTTCTCCCCGGATACAGGAGAATATTTGATAAGAGGATCAATTGCATCACTACCACTTCTACTGTTTACAAGCTCAACAATGACCGTCGGCGTCGGAGTGACCGTAGGTGTAGCAGTAGGCGGTGTTGGCGTGACCGTTGGTGTCGGGGTCGGGGTCGCAGTCGGTGTCGCAGTCGGTGTTGGTGTGGGAGTAATTGTCGGGGGTGGGGTTGCAGTGGGAGTCGCTGTCGGTGTCGCAGTCGCAGTCGGGGTAGGAGTTGGTGTTGGTGCAATTTTGGCCGTGAAATACCCGCTCCATAAAGACCACGTGCCTTGTCCGTAGCTGTTTACTGCAGCGAGTCTCATCCGTTGTGAGCCGGTCGTGAAATAGATCGTATTTATACTCGCACTAGAAAGTGCTGAACCTGTGACCTCCAGAAGAGGTCCATTTTCTACTTCGATCAGAGTTTTGATGATGGCACCAACCGGTGATAGCGGAATGCTCCAATCAACTTGCACATCACCACCCAATTGGGGAACCGAAACGCTTACATCTGTTGGTTTGTGGGGCGTAAAAAGACCTGGTGTAGGAGTAACTGTAGGAATAATTGTCGGTGTAGCAGTAGGAGTAGCAGTAGGAGTAGCTGTTGGCGTAGCTGTCGAAGTCGGTACCAACGTAGGAGTCGGTGCAATTTTGGCCGTGAAATACCCACTCCATAAAGACCACGTGCCTTGTCCGTAACTGTTTACGGCAGCCAGTCTCACCCGTTGTGAGCCGTTCGTGAAATGGATCGTATCTATACTCGCACTAGAAAGTGCTGAACCTGTGACCTCCAAAAGAGGTCCGTTTTCTACTTGAATCAGAGTTTTGATGATGCTCCCAACCGGTGATATCGGAATGCTCCAAGAAACTTCCACATCATCACCCAATTGAGGAACCGAGACACTTACATCTGTTGGTTTGTATGGCGTAAGCGGACCTGGTGTAGGAGTAATTGTTGGTGTAGGCGTTGGTGTTGCAGTCGAAGTAGCTGTCGGCGTAACAGTCGGAGTCTGTGTCGGCCCAACCGTAGGAGTCGGAGTCATTGTCGGAGTAGGCATAGGAGTAGGCATAGGAGTTGCACTGACTGCTTCGTTCACGAAAACACTGAAGGAATATTCAACTACGTCACCGCTATCACTTCCGATTTTCAGATCAGCGTAAAAGGTGCCTCCAGACCGATACAAATGACCGGCTTCTATGTCTCCTGTTTCGACAATTATTATTACGCCCGTCCATTCGTTACTATCGCCCCATTTCACAGAAGCACTTACGCCACCTAATGCACGTAGCTCCTTTAGGTTTTCAACACGGAAGCCCTTGAGCTCAAAGTACTCACCGCTAGTTGCAACAGGAACAGACCCTTCACGGAACTGAATCTTTAACGGTTGAGGAATAGCAGTAGCAGTAGGTAGAGGTACAGGTGTTATCGCTACTGTTGCAGTTGGAATCACAGTTGCAAGAGACGCAGATACGATTGATGTGGGGGTTGCAACTTGAACAACAGGAGAAGGTGACAACGACACCAACCCAGAGGTGACATTAGATGTGGGTGTTGCAACCTCGATAACAGGAGAAGGTGACAACGACACCAACCCAGAGGTCTCAGTTGCTTCAGGAGCCATCGCCTGAAGGGTTGCTTCCAGAGCACTTGCTACCGACACTGCCTTGACTGTCGCAGCTGCGGCATCTTCAATCGAGATGTCCGAAAGCTCCACACTCTCTATCTCTGGTCCACCCGGTGGGGTGCAAGCGGATGCAACTGCAAATAACAGCAGTGATACGAGTATTAATTCCCGTAGCTCCAACATGCCGACACTCTAACACCCAAACGCAACATCTACGCGAACTTCGCCATAGCCACTCGTACCTGCTCGAAGTCTTCCTTCAGTTCGTGTGCGTAGATGCTCATCGTTATTGCAGGATTATCGTGACCGAGTATCTTGCTGACCCCTATGATTCGTATTAGTGCCGTGGCTCTATCGGCGATAGCGAGCAGACACCATCAACGTGTGACCCAGTATCCAATGACTCCCCCTCAGACAAATACGTCCAAGTATCGAACTGACAGAACTGACAAAAGCCTTGGATGTACCCTTCTGTCGGATTTGTCAGTGCAATAGTTGGGCATATATCGTCAGAAACACCAGATCTAACCGACGTGATCCCGAAGCGTGACGGCACGGCTCTTGAACGGCTTGCATACGAAGTTCGTGACGGTCGGCTTATCGCTGAATGCCGGGCTAAAGCTGTCGAGGTGCAGGCGTGGCTGACAACCCACTGTGACGAGCACATGAAGACCGAACCGTTTGGTCTACCGGAGTGGGCTGGTGTCATGGCGGAGTTCGACGTAATAGAACGTGGTCACTTGCGGAATGTTTTCCATTACGTGGGCTGCATTCACGACAGTGGATCGTGTCCTGTCGAAGCACCTGTTAATTGCACCGCATGTGAGGGGTCACTCCAATACGGATACTCCTAAGAACTAACGGTATCGCCTGACTCAATCATCTTTGCCGTGGTTACGATGGGTTCACTGTTGGCAGCGGCAAGCATTATCCTGAGTTCGTCCATTGAGTATTCCTTGAGTTCGCTTACCTCGTGGGCGACCTGCGTCTCTTGTACCTCAACAAACATCCGTTCAGTCTTCCCTAACAGTTCCAACGCACGTATACGGGCTGAATCAGTGTCCGCAGAGTCAGCAAGATCAAGCAACCCATCCATCACGATGCTACGTATCTCCACGCCAGCTTTCACTGTGATCGCCTGTAAGCGTGCTATCTCCAGCTGGATACTAACGTTTGCTAACAACCTGCTAGCACCAGCATTGTCACCAACTGGTGAGTAACCGGAATCCCTGTACGCCTTGGCAGCGGGTAAGCCTGCAATAACCAGCCTACAGAACTCTTTCTGTCTAGCGTTTAGTGGGCGGGTTGGAGTTGTCTGGGTAGTCATGTGTGCATTTTAACTCAAGTGAGCGGTACGAATATGTGAATAGTGGCGCAGAAACACTCAGAATCACTATGCATTCTCTCGAACGGCAGGAACCGCCCGAATCGTTATTCACAAGTAACCGTATCCTTGTGAATAACGTGTGAATAGGCCACTTCCTAGTTCAACCCAGACACTTCAACAACAGCAACACAACTGTTGCAAATAGCGACACTCTCCGTTTACAAGTCAACAAGCAACTTAGGGAACAGGGCTAACAAGAAGTTTCAAAAGTGACTGTGCGATTTATATGGGTCAACACCATCACTCAACAACTAACCCACTAAGACATACCCGCACCATCATCCAATCAACCCCATAGCACCAACCTCTCGCCAACTACCAACATCCGTCCCGGTAGTTATCCACCAACACGTCCATAACTACCAGTCTTCTATCTGTCACATACGGACATCGCCGAGCATCCGTCGTTTGACTACATCTTTGACTACATAGCCGACGAAACATAACGACATCTGGCGATTTGACTTGAATGCAAGTAGGCTAGATTGAGTACTGAACGGTGGATGGCGAACCTTTACGACAAGTGGTTACAGAATTTAAAATCCTCTGTCTTAACAGGCGTGTGGGTTCGAATCCCACCCTCGGTACCAATTTTTCTTTAGTCGACTTTGACGCTATTCATCGTTCGACCCTGCGCCTACGGTGATTATCTCTGGGCTGGCAGCGGACACGGGACTGCCGTTCCAATCGCCGTATTGGTGCTCAATATCGAAGCCGGCCTCGTGCAGAAACGAATTCAACACGTCGATCCCGAGGAATCTCTGCCTGCTGTGGCTAACCTCATCCTGACTCCAGTCGCTGCGTGAAAATGTGTGACTGAATCGAACGAATTCACCCGATTCGACTTCAATCACGTCGCACACGACATCAATCCGTGCTCCTGAATAATCGATAACGTGTCCGGAGTACTCCACGCTCCAATGCTCCCAGGCGCGTGCCAGCGGGTTTCGGGTTTCGAATGCGAATCGGCCGTTTTCGTTCAACAGTAAATTGATTCTGCTGAGCGCATTCACGATTTCTGCGTCCTCGATAAGAACCTGAAATGCATGACCTGTCATCACGACCAATTCGAACTTCTTCGAAAGCGTGGACGAACGAATTTCACCGTGAATCCAGTCAATATCCGATCGCTTGCGCGTTTGATCGATCATTCCCCTAGCGGGATCGACTCCAACAAGCCGTCCAGTGTGACCTGCCGATCTCGCCAGACCCAGCAGCGCTCCCGTTCAGCAGCCAACATCAAGAACTGAAGAAGCGCTCATCAGAAGCGGCAGATAAAAACCGAAGTCGTCACGTGCGGCAGACGGCGAAAACAGATCGTAAAGCTCAGCGAGCCTGGGTTCTTCGAACAGATGGTCAGCCATCTCACCACCGTAGCGACCACGGCCGTTCGGCGCATCACCACAATTTGTCATACAAACCCGGTCATCCTGAATTCTCGCCTGGCTTGAGCAAAGTCGAGCGGGTTCACGCTCTACCGCCCAACATCCCGACAACCGTGAACCTCAGCCAATCACACCAGAACCCAGAAAAAGTGCCAATGTAACCCCCGAAAAAATCGCCTAGCGACCACCACTGTCATCCCAATCTCGAATCGGGATCTCCGCAGTACGAAGTATCTGCACACCCCTAAGTTCGTGATCCTGAAATCCTTTTCAGAATCTAACGACCATCCTCCAACGTCACCGTCTTACTTCTAGTCCCTTCTCCCTACCCGTGCCTCAGGCGACCAAGTGCGAATGCACGCCCGGAGCAGACGAGAAGGTTAGGTTGAGGGGGCACGCCGGTCGTTGACCAGACTCAACGAATCACGATCACCCTTAACGCCACTCAGCCGTGCTCAAAACCCCACACACCACCGATACAATCACCTCAATGACCACACAAACTAAAAACGCCATCGGAATTATCGGCGGAACCGGACTCTACGACATCGACGGATTCGAGAACGCACAGTGGGTGAAAATCGAATCGGCGTTTGGTGAGCCATCTGACGAGCTGTTAATCGGCGATTTTGAAGGACACCGACTCGTCTTCCTCCCCCGACACGGACGTGGTCACCGCATTCCACCAACCGAAATCAACTACCGCGCCAACATCGAAGCCCTCAAGCGAACAGGCGTCGACCGCATAGTCTCGTTCTCGGCCGTCGGATCACTAAAGGAAGAACACAAACCCGGCGACTTCGTACTCGTCGACCAGTTCATCGACCGCACATTCGCACGAGAAAAATCGTTCTTCAGCACAGGGTTCGTGGCGCACGTCAGCATGGCCGATCCTATCTGCTCGACCACTCAAGGCGTTATTGCCGAAGCGGCCAGTGAACTGGGTCTCGATCCCGCTGTCGGGGGTACCTACCTCACGATGGAAGGACCGCAATTCTCCAGCCGAGCCGAATCCGAGCTCTATCGATCGTGGGGATGCGACGTAATCGGCATGACCAACATGCCCGAAGCGAAGCTAGCGAGGGAAGCCGAAATGGCCTACGCAACCGTCGCCATGGTCACCGACTACGACTGCTGGCACACCGACCATGACGACGTCTCAACCGCATCCATCCTCGAAGTCCTAAAAACCAACACCATCCAAGCCAAAAACCTAATCAAAGCCCTCGTCCCCAAACTAGCAGCCCTCCAAGCTCCCTTCGAGTCCGGAGCCCACACAGCCCTCGAACACGCCCTAGCAACAACCCCAGAAAACCGCGACCCAGAACTGGTAGCCAAACTAAACGTAGTAGCAGGACGAGTTTTGGATAGCACTGGGTGGTGACAGGAGCATTGGCGCGAAGCGGGCCAGCTGAGAATGCACAGCACTGACCGCCTAAAACCCTCGATCAACTACGCGGTAATTTGGGCACGGTTCTAGCGATTGATTCCTGCCTCACCTGGGGCTATGGAGTCCCGAATCATCGGCAGCGATGCTCGCAGAATAGCTCGTCCACATGGTCCGAAGTCGTTCGACGACGCCAGGACCTAAACGTAATTGCAGCGTGCAACAAGTCATTCGATGACGCGCACAGCAATCACGAGGCTCCAAAATTTCTCGTGCACCGACCATGCCTCTCATGGCACAGCTGACAACAACTCAACCACCAGCACGCCAACAAACACGAACATCAGAATCGCCATTGCTGCGTCGATCTTGCGTGACATCGCCTGCAGCTTCTCGGCACGGTTACCGGCAGTCAAAAATAGTGCCACACTCGTGTACCAGCTGCCATCAATAATCATCCCAATCGCTGCAATACCCAGCAACACAGGAGTGTCGATATCCGAGTTGATAAACGGAGCGTAGATCGCCAGCATCCATGCCAATATCTTCGGGTTAAACACAGCGATCAAAGCACCCTGAACGAACCCGGATCGTCCATTAGCCGTCGGTGAGTGCTCGAGTTTTTTGGCGCTACCACCCGATAGCGCACTCCGGCCATAAACGGCTCCCAAATACAGCAGCAGGCCGATGCCCAACCAGCGCAATCCAAGAACCAGATCTTCACTAGCCGCAATCGCCGCAGCCATTCCAATCGCCGCCAAAAACGCATACACACCAAATCCGAGGCCATGCCCAAGACCGGTCAACACTCCCTGACGCCGTCCACCTGCAAGGGTGTTCCGCAGCACGACGGCAAGCGACGGTCCCGGGCTCATTGCCCCGAGAGCGAACACAGCGATAAATGGCAGAACGAGTTCGAGGGTCACGAATTATTCTTCAAGATTCAGCCACTTCATTTCGTCGACTGAAAGTTCTACACCGAGGGCCGCCAATGAACTCTGAGCTTCTCCGACCGTCATTGGGCCGATCAGCGGAAAGGTCGGATTCTCCTGTCGAAGCACCCACGCCAGAGCAACACTTATGCTTGCCACGTTTTTTGTCGAAGCCAACTTCCGCACCCGCGCCAACCGTTCAAAATTGTCGTCGCTGTACCACGAACGGACCAACTGTGGATCAGACAAATCGGCAGGATCGGCGCGCCCGTCAGCGAAAAACCCCATAGCCTGACTCGACCAAGGAAACAACGGTATTCCACGTTCAGCCAGCCAACTTCGAGACTCAACATCCGACGATGCGATACACCCCTCATATGGAATCTCAACCACCTGCGCCAGACTCAGATGATTGCTCAAAACGGTGAATCCCGAAATCCCGTTGCGAGCAGCATACTCGTTCGCCGCGTCCATCCGTTCAAGGCTCCAGTTCGATCCGCCAAACACACCCAATCGACCCGCCGATTTGTGCTCGTTCAGTACATCTACAAACTCGCCTACAGGGATTTCCAGATTGTCGCGATGGAGAAAATAGATATCGATAAAATCGGTCTGCAGCCGCTCAAGACTTTCGAACAACTGCGATGTCACCGACTCCGGATTGCAGTTCGGAGTGTGTGCCCCTTTTGTGATCACCACCGTCTCGTCACGCACACCTCTACTCTGCATCCATTCGCCGAAAACCAACTCGGCGTCACCGTAGTGACGGGCGGTGTCAAAGCAGTTGCCGCCCTGCTCAATGAAGTAGTCAAAAACGGGTGCCGCTTGATCAATCTCGTTAGCAAAAAGCGTGCCCATCACTATCTGAGATACATCGTGCCTAACGCCAGCCACTTGCCCGTAAATCATTCGATTGCTGCTCACTAACTAAACTCCCATTACGTCGTCTGAATAGACATGTCGCGACACCATCGAAGATCCACCATCAACGGTCAGAACGGTCCCGGTAATCCACTTCGCCTCGTCGCTCGCCAAAAACACCGCCGCCCAGCCAACGTCCCATGGCGTGCCCTCCGTCCCAAGCATCGTCGTGTTCTTGCGATACGCCCGCTTTTCTTCCGACAACCGCCACGCAACCATAGGTGTGAAGACCGGACCCGGTGCGATTGCGTTGACTCTGATGCCATCTCGTCCGTGATCACCCGCCATCGAAACGGTCAGCCCAATCACCCCGGCCTTCGATGCCGTATACGCAGGATCTTTACCAGCTCGCAGGCCAGATATTGATGAGATATTGATGATCGACCCGCCGCCGGTTTCGATCATTTTCGGAATTGCATGGCGTGACGTGAGCACCATGCTTTTCAGGTTCAACGTCATGATGCGATCCCAGTCGTCGAGATCGATTTCAGTGACACGTTCACGATGACTGTTACCCACGTTGTTATCCAGTATGTCGAGGCGACCGTACTGAGCAACGGTGAATTCAACCAGCTCTCGACACTCGTCATCGCTGGTGACATCTGCAGCAAATGCTGAGGCAACTCCGCCTTCGGCTTCGATTTCGGCCAGCGTTTCGCCAGCCCTTTCGATTTCCATATCAACCAGAACGATCTTCGCTCCTTCTCGGGCGAATAACGTGGCAGTTGCCTTGCCGTTGCCAACTCCCTCACCGCGGGAGCCAGCGCCGGTGACGATCGCTACTTTGCCTTCAAGCCGAGGCCGTCGTTCAGTCATGTTTACGTTTCTCCAGTGAAAGCCAGAGTGTACCGGGAACGCGCTGTGCCACGCTGGGCTACGTTCTGAATAATCCGAAGAGTTGGTTAAGGGTGAACGGATGTCGGTTCCTTATCGTTCGAGGTCCTGAATCTAGTTAAGGAATCGGATTCATTCCCCGTTCAGATTCGATTTACAGGAGAGCATTCCGCCGGGCGTTTTAAGAACACCCCACAACTCCGGTTCTCACTTAGAATCGCCGCATGCCAAATATCACCGACACGAAAAACGTTGCCTACGCCGCTATCGATCAACAGGCCAAGAGCTTGATCGAGCTTTCTAAGGACGTTTGGGAACACCCAGAGCCGGGATACCGTGAACGCCGAACTGCGAAATTAGTGGCTGAGTTCATGACGAAGATAGGGCTTCAGCCACGGGAGGAAATTGCGATTACGGGAGTGATTGCGCGGATCGATACCGGGCGACCGGGTCCGCATGTGGCGATATTTGGCGAGCTTGATTCGTTGATAGTTCCAGAACACCGAGTGGCTGATTCCGAAACCGGAGCTGCTCATGTTTGTGGTCACAACATTCAGGTTGGCAACATGCTTGCCGCTGCGGTTGGGCTTTCACAGCCGGAAGTGTTGGAATCACTTAGTGGGTCGATTTCGTTCATGGCGGTTCCTGCAGAGGAGTACATCGAGATCGAATTTCGAGAGGGATTGCGGGAATCAGGTGAGCTTGAGTTTCTGGCTGGCAAGCAAGAGTTTATTCGGCTTGGCGAGCTCGACGATGTTGATATTTCGCTTCTTACCCATGCTTCGCCGGATGAGGAACGGACCCTCAAACCGGGAGTTAGTCACAACGGCATGATTGCAAAGAGTGTGCGATTTGTTGGGCGGTCGGCGCACGCAGGTGGCGCACCTCATTTGGGAATTAACGCGTTGAACGCAGCGAATCTCGCGATGCAAGCGATTGCGCTTCAGCGGGAGACTTTCCAGGACGGTGATCACATTCGCATTCACCCGATCATCACTCGCGGCGGTGCTGCGGTTTCTTCGGTGCCTGCGAACGTAACTATGGAAATGTTTGTTCGCGCCGCTTCTATCGATGCGATGAAGGATGCCGAGAATAAAGTCGATCAAGCGTTGCGGGCGGGTGCGATGGCTATTGGCGCTACGGTCGAGATTAGTACGTCGCCTGGCTACATGCCTTCGAAGTTCGATCCGGCTTTGTGCGACGTCTACGACGAAAGCGTCATCGAGCTTCTTGGTGAATCGGCTGTTGGCCGAATGCCGCACCGAACATCGTCAACCGATATGGGCGATGTTTCGGTTTTGATGCCCACTATGCAGTCGTATGCAGGTGGGGCGAGCGGGCGTACCCACAGCGACGAGTTCGAGATCACAGATTGGGAGTTAGATGTGATCGAGGCTGGAAAGGCGCTGGCGTCTATGACTATTGCGTTGCTAACCGATGATGCCACTCGTGGTCGTGAGTTGGTCGATGATTTCGATGCTCCGCTCACGATTCCTGAATACCTCGCGACGCTTAGAGGGTTTCAGAGGTTCGAAACGTTCGAACCGATCCCGGCATCCGAATCAACGGAATCTAGTGAGCCCATTTAGTTTCCGAATAATTGGATTCTCAAACTTTATTTGAACTGGAGTTCAATGTGATTCGGTCGATCTGAAATCACGGTGCATGATCTCACTTCTTTTTTGCTGAATGTGCGACCTGTGCGGCCTGCTTGGCCCATTCGATGAACTCTGAGTAATCATCAGCAACGGCATCAGGGACTTCAAAATACGGCATCGGGTTGTGCTGCTTGCTACCCGCCTCTATATAACGAGACTTCGTGCTAGAGTCGGCACGAAAAAAGAGAGAGCCCTTCGAGTCGATCAGTGCAAACATAGTGCCGTTCTCGAAGATGCCGTAGCCACCGAACATGGGTTGGGATCTGACGTCGCCGACCGGAGTTAGGGCTTCGACCATTTCGGCCGTGAATTCTTTAACAGATGGCGATTTCTCTGCGCTTTTATTGGCCACGATTTAGTGCCCCTATCGATTCGCCACTTCTTTAGCGATTGCCATCTTGAATAGCCGTCATAACGAGCATGACGATGATGAAAACGATCACACTGCAAGAACGATTTTGCTGGCGTTTTCTGCAATCCAGCTTGGACCCTGATTGGCCGTACCTTTCTCGTTGCCTGTAATTCCATCGCCATCTCCCTCCTTATTGTTGGAGGACGGGCGCTTGTAGGTCATATTTTCCTCGTTCAATGATCAGCAAGTTTAGGAAGAATTCGGGTCATCTTACGTGAAGCCGGGAGTACAATCGCCCCGGCCCTCACTACTCCCGCCTCTCTCGAAAGTAATCTGCTACGGAACTCTGGATACTCGCGGCTCTTGCTAATCCGCTGATTTTCTCGATCGTCACTCTCGTCGACAAACGTATTTTGTCTGGCTACGGTCTGGGGCTACCCAGCTTCAATTTGTTCGTAGGGGGAAGCCAGGGGCTGTTTGGTGCGGTAGTGCTACTGGCGAACTTTCCGGCTGGAGTTGAGTTCGAAATCATTGCTAAGGCATGGTCAATCGGCGTGCTTCAGGCGTTCACGCTGATATTCATGTTTTGGATGTTGAAGCGAGAAGATCCGTCACGGGTGATCCCCGCAATGCAGACTTCGCCGATATACGTTGCACTGCTGGCGTGGGCGATATTTGGCGAGGCGCTGAGTCCTTTGCATTGGACCGCTGTGCTGCTAGCTGTTGGCGGAAGCATATTGGCGTCGGTGCAAGTTGGGTCGTTGAGTTCGAACGGAAAAATCGGGTTTCGACCAGTATTTCTGTTGCTTGCAGTCGGTGCCTTGCTAATGGCGAGTTCACAGCTGATAACAAAGTCGATCATCGAAGACTTATCGACTCTTCACATCGTTTCACTGCGTGGGACTGGGCTCTTTACCGTGATGTGGCTCGTGTTCGCTCGGCCTGCCGCTCTTAGAGGATTGGGTGGTTTCCTGAAGCAGCCAAAACGGGCTCCATGGCTGATTCTTGCCGAGGGTGTGATGCCTTTCAACGGGCATCTGTTGATCACTTACGCGATTGGGAAGGGACCGATCGCACTGGTGTCGGCCCTTGGCGGGGCGAGGCCGATTTTCGTATTCAGCATGACCGCGATCGGGGCACGGTTTGCGCCGGGATTGATTTACGAGAAGTTCACCCGAGCCGACATGGCGTTGAAGCTGGTTTCGGCGACGATGGTTGTGGGTGCCGTGGTGATCATTTCGCTGGCGACGTAGGTGGGTTGGTGGTGGAGCCGGGTAGGTTATTTTGTGTCCACTGGGAACTAGGAACATTGTCATTCTGAACTTGATTCAGAATCACGTCTAGCTCGGAATTACGCTTGGGATTCATGGTCAACGATGTAGCCGGAACTATACGTTGGTTCCGTTCCACACAGATCCTGAATCAAGTTCAGGATGACAGTGCCTGTCGTTGTGGGATCGCTATATTTTCGATTGCTGATTCACCACAGCCCTCATTGTCGGTATTAATCGATTGACACTGAAAATGAATTCAGCATGACAGTCGGCGCCACCCACTCTCTAACTCCCTCCGTATTGCTCCGGGCGTCATCGAATGACTTGGTCGCGGAGGACACTCCTAGGGCTAGGAGGGAGAGATTGCCACCAGCACCTAAACCAGTTCGAATCCCAGGCCTAGTTCTGCCTTGATCGATTCGAACCATTCGACTACTTCTCGGTGATACGGGATGCCTTCTCGCAGGCGAAGTTCCACTTCTTCAGCTTCTGGTAGACCGGCGTAAACCACTCGTTCCTGACTTGGGGCAGGCTTGGCGTTTCGAAGTCCGCTCAAGAACTTATCCATGTCATCTTTGAACTGATCGGGGTCGATGAAGCCGTCGATTTTGATCGCCTGAACGTAATGACCCATAATCGTTCGAGGTGACGTCGGCATCAGGAATCCGGGTCCCATTCCCGAAAGAATTGGCGCCATGATTTCGGCCATTGCAGCAAATCCGTAGCCCTTGTGCGAACCCTGTTCTCGGGTGCCGCCAAAGGGGAGGATGTGGTAATCGTCTGGAAGCGGTCCCTCTTCCATGATTGGAGTGCCTTCGCTGTCGGTGATCCATGCGGGATCCATCGGTGCGCCGATTCGTTCGGCGAGTCGCAGCTTGTTGCCTGCTACTTGAGTTGTGGCGATATCAAATACAAACGGTGCTTCGTTTCGGGCCGGTGCTGCCCATGCCCACGGGTTAGTTGCGAACATTTTTTCGCTGGCGAAGGTCGGCACCATCGAAAGCGGGTTTCCTGCCGATGTTGTCACGCCGATCATGTCGTGCTTGAGCGGCATCATCGAGTGGTACGCCAGCATGCCGATGTGACGTGAGTTGTGCACGGTTACAGCGCCCATGCCGTGCTTATCGGCTTTTTCGATTGCCATTTCCATGGCCTTGGGGAGAACGTGGAGACCAAGACCGGTATCGCCATCGAGGTTTGCCGTTACATCGGTTTCACGAGTGACGCGAACGTTGGGAGTCGGGTTGATCTCCTGGTCGCCGTACATCTGTACGTAGACTCGAAGCTGGTTCGATACGCCGTGCGATTCGCAACCTCGAAGGTCGCTGGTAAGGAGTACTTCTGCTGATAGAGCTGCGTCTTCTGACGACTGGCCGCACTTCTCGAAGATTTCGATCACTGCCAGCCGCATGTTCTCGGACTGGACGATTACACGATCTTTCTCCGGAACTAGGAATCGCTCGAGCATTGTTTTTCTTTCTTCTTGGTGGGTGGCTGCGAATCAATACGAATTATAGGTAAAAAGAATGAACCTCAGAAGCGAGGCTCGCAAGTGGTTGGGGTGGGTCAGATTGAGCCAGCGGTCGGTCTTTTGTCATTGCGCGGAGCTGCCCGGAGCGACGTGCCAATCACGATGGACACCCACGAACGTTCGTTCTCAGGACGTGCAGGCTGAGGGTATGGCTGGAGATTATTGTGATTGAGGACGATCGATTGCTGCCGCATTGGACAACCTGACTCCAGCTAACGCTGATTACCACGTGATCCCTTCTCGCAATGACAACAATCGTAGTTGGCTTGAACACCAAACGCGAAAACCGCCCCGGCCGGGTGGGCACGGGGCGGTTGGTGATAATTCCAGTAGGTGAGCCTACTTATTGGGTTGCGGTGTTACTCGCAGGTACGGTTTGACTGCTTCGTAACCCTTCGGGAAGAGCTTCTCGGCTTCTTCATTTGAAACTGCCGGCAAAACAATTACGTCGTCGCCATCGCGCCAGTTGGCGGGAGTTGCGACCTTGTAGCCGTCGGTGAGTTGCAACGAATCGAGAACACGAAGTATCTCGGCAAAGTTACGACCGGTTGAAGCTGGGTACGTTAGCGTTAGGCGGAGCTTCTTTGCAGGATCAATGATGAAGACTGATCGAACGGTCATCTTGTTGTCTTCGCTCTGGATCATGCTGTACAGGTTCGCCACCTTCTGATCGGAGTCGGCAAGAATTCGGAAGTTCAGCTTAACGTTCTGAGTTTCTTCAATGTCTTTGACCCATCCGGCGTGCGATGAAAGCTCGTCAACACTCAGGCCGATGACCTTAGTGTTTCGTTTGTCGAACTGGTCTTTCAACCCGGCAACGGCACCGAGTTCAGTTGTGCAAACCGGTGTGTAGTCGGCAGGGTGGGAGAATAGGATGCCCCATCCGTCACCGAGATAATCGTAGAGGTCGATATCTCCATCGGTCGAAGCTTGAGTAAAGTTTGGGACGGTGTCCCCGAGTAGGAGTGCCATGGGTCATTTCCTTGTTATATCGTCAGCCCAGTAAATGCCCGCGTTTCGTGCGGAATCATTAGATGCAGGTGCGTTGGAGTTCGGTTCAAATTCAGATTGGCAATGCCACGCTTTCTTGCCACTGAGCGGTTGGCTGGGATGTTAGTGGTTGCAGGTTGGCATAGATCCTGAATCAAGTTCAGGGTGGCGGTTGTCTTATGTTCGGAGAGACTTTACCGATTTTCGCAGAATAAAAAAGCCCCGCATGCAATGCATGCGGGGCTTTTTCGAATTCTAATTTCAGACTAGAGCTCGTGAACAGTTGTCACTTACGCGCTGACGGCTGTGAGCTTCTTTGAGCTCTTGGCTCGGCCACGTTTGTTCTGATCAAGAATGGTCTTGCGGATTCGAACAAAGTTCGGTGTCACTTCAAGACATTCGTCTTCCATGATGAACTCGAGTGCCTGTTCAAGCGTTTTGGCTTTGTGAGTATCCAAGTGTTCTGCCTTATCGGCACCGGCTGAACGCATGTTGGTCTGCTTCTTGGCCTTGACCATGTTCAAATCCATGTCCTGTGGACGTGGGTTTTCGCCAACGATCATGCCTTCGTAAACTTCGGTAGCAACCGGAACGAACAACTGGCCACGCTCCTGAGCGCTGAGCAGTGAGTAGGTTGTGGTTACGCCACGTCGGTCGGCAACAAGGCTGCCGGTCGGTCGTGATCGCATTTCACCTTGCCACTTTTCGTAACCTTCAAACACGTGGTGGGCAAGCCCTGCGCCACGAGTTTCGACAACGAATTCGTTGTGGAATCCGATGAGTCCACGAGCCGGGATGATGAAGTCCATGCGGACTCGACCCTGACCGTGGTTCACCATGTTGACCATCTTGCCCTTGCGGTGTGCAAGAAGCTGGGTGACGGCACCGAGGTGCTCTTCATTGATGTCGACAGCAAGTCGTTCCATCGGCTCGTGAAGCTTGCCATCAACCATCTTGGTGACAACTTCGGGCTTACCGACAGTCATTTCAAATCCCTCACGGCGCATGGTTTCAACCAGCACTGCGAGCTGTAGTTCGCCACGACCCTGGAATATCCAGGAGTCGGGTCGTTCTGACGGAATCACGTTTATGGAAACGTTACCGATCAGCTCTTTCTCAAGGCGGTCCTTGATCATTCGAGCGGTCAGCTTCTTGCCATCAAGGCCGGTAAGCGGCGATGTGTTGATGCCGATAGTCGCAGACAAGCTGGGCTCGTCGATGCGAATTGTCGGAAGCGGACGTGGGTCGTGTTCGTCGGCGATGGTTTCACCGATTGTGATTTCGGGCATACCGGCTACAGCGATGATTTCGCCTGGGCCAGCTTCGGCTGCATCGATTCGCTCGAGGCCTTCGGTAATGTAAAGCTCGGTGATCTTCGAGCGGACGATCGTTCCATCCACACGGCAGTGCGAGATGAACTGATCCTTTTTGATGGTGCCTTCGTAGATTCGGCAAATAGCCAATCGCCCAACATAAGGCGATGCATCGAGGTTGGTCACGTGAGCCTGGAGATTGTGCTCGTCGTCGTAGGTCGGAGCTGCGATGTTTTCGATCAGCAGTTCGAACAGCGGCGTGAGGTCGGTAGCGGGTGTGTCGAGGTCCATCGTCGAGATGCCATCTCGGGCGACTGTGTAAATAATCGGGAAATCGATCTGGTCTTCGGTTGCATCGAGGTCGATGAACAACTCGTAGACTTCGTCGAGAACCTCGGCAATACGGGCGTCAGGTCGGTCGATCTTGTTGATAACGAGAATGACTGAAAGATCGGCTTCGAGTGCCTTGCGCAGTACGAAACGGGTCTGTGGGAGCGGGCCTTCGCTGGCATCTACCAGCAGAAGAACGCCGTCGACCATTGCGAGTCCGCGTTCAACTTCACCACCAAAGTCCGCGTGACCTGGAGTGTCGATGATGTTGATCTTGGTGTCGCCCCATCGAATAGCAGTGTTCTTGGCGAGGATCGTGATGCCCTTTTCCTTCTCAAGATCCGTGTTGTCCATGACTCGTTCGGTCAACTCTTTGTGAGATGCAACGGATCCGGACTGTTTGAGCATGGCATCGACGAGAGTTGTCTTACCGTGGTCAACGTGAGCGATGATCGCGACGTTACGGATGTCGTTGCGGATTTTCTTAGTCATGAGGGCTTTCAAGCTCGTCGCAGCGAATATCGTCTGCGCGAAACGACCCGGGAATTAGACCGGATCGGCTGTGAATTTGTTGTTTGAACGTTTATTTGAGATCAAACAGGAAAATTAGGTATGTATTGAGAATACCACCACGAGGGATTAACTGACGTTAACGCTTTGGTGCAGGTTTAGGTGGAGTTTTCACGCATTCTTCTTGTATTTCGTAAGCACGTCTCTCGAAGGGGTGGGCTCTGCCTCCACCGTATTTGATCGAGAGTAGAAGGTAGATGAGCAGCCACGGTAGTACCAGCCACTTGATCTGGCTGATCCAGTGGTGTCGTTCGTGTGCTTGAACGCATTCGTCGTCCCAAACCTGTGGTTCGTAGAAGACGAAAGGCCAGATGGTGGTGGCGTAAACGTTTGAAGGAAACGGTCGCGGGATTTTGGGGACTCGTAATTCGATTCGGCCGCCGGTGATTCTGAGCATATTGCCACATGCGACCTTCCATTGCTCGAAGCTCAGGACACGAAGCAAGGCACATCCCTCCACTAAACGGGCGTATGATCTGCGGCATCTAGAAAAACGAACTCACGGAGATTCTAATGGCAGACGCAGTATTCCTTGGTGGCGATCGATATCACAAAGCTGCAGAGGCCCATACTGGAATTGGTCCGGTGCTGGAAAAAGCCGGACTTAGCGTGCACTACACCGATGATTTCGCATCGATAGATGCTGACCTGCTCGACGGAGCGAAGCTTCTTGTGTTTCTGCGTGATGGCATGGAGTGGCCGGACGGTCACGACGCGCCACCTGAACGATGGATGCAACCTCATCAGGAAGAAGCGATCGAGCAGTTTGTTCTAAACGGCGGATCGTTTTTAGTTATGCACAACTCGGCGTGGAACTACCCGTTCGATGGCGGTTACCGACGCACGGTTGCCGGCTACTTCCAGTTCCACCCTCCTTATATGCACTTCGATGTGGCGATTACCGATAAGGACCACCCGATTACCCAGGGTGTTGAGGACTACGAGATTGAGGACGAGCAGCACTTCATATGGTTCGATAACGACCGGGTTGATCTGTTCGCTGTGAGTCAAGGCAAGGACGGTCGGCAATCGGCTTCGGGTTACTCGCACGAGTACGGCAAGGGTCGGGTGGCGTATTTGGCGAACGGTCACAGGTTGGTCGTTTTGCAGCAGGAGCCGGTTCAGAAGCTGCTAACGAACGCAGTGAACTGGCTTTTGAGCCGTTAAGGGTAATCGATATGACTGTAGAGATTCGAGATGAACGATTCAGGCAGGTTGTTGGTGATGATGCTCAGGTGGAGCAGGTTGCGACAGGTTTCATTTTCACTGAAGGCACGATGTGGAATGCCAAGACCCGAGAAATTATTTTCAGCGACATGCCGGGCGATATTGTTCGCAAATGGTCGGAAGCGGATGGCGTTACGACGTTCCGACAGCCGAGCGATAAGCAGAACGGCCACTACTTCGATCTTGAAGGCCGGCTTATTTCGTGTTCACACGCTGCAAGCAATGTGACGCGGGAAGAGCACGATGGATCGATTACCGTTCTCGCTACTCACTACGATGGCAAGGAGTTGAACAGTCCGAACGACGTAATTGTCAAATCCGACGGTGCTATCTATTTCTCTGACCCGACGTATGGGCGGATGGACGGTTTTGGTCTGCTTCGTGAGCAAGACATGGACTATCAGGGCGTGTATCGAATTGATCCCGTTTCAGGAGATCTTTCGTTGTTGGCCTCTGATTTCGGGCAGCCGAACGGTCTGACGTTTTCGCTTGATGAGAAGCAGCTGTTCATCAATGACACTGATCACGGGCACATTCGTGTGTTTGATGTGGCGGATGACGGCAGCATTTCGGGCGGCGATGTTTGGGCGGTACCTTCGGGTGAGGGCGATGGCGGATGCGATGGGATGAAGATCGATAGTGCTGGAAATGTGTACTGCACTGGTCCGGGTGGTGTTCATGTTTTCGCTCCTGATGCCACTGCGCTTGGCGTGATTCAGGTACCAGAGGTGGTTGCCAACTTTACGTGGGGTGATGACGATCTGAAGACCGTTTACATCAACGCATCCACTTCGCTTTATCGTGTGCGGGTGAACGTTCCCGGACGCAGGTGGCTAGGCCACATTTAATTGGAGATCCATTACTGATGATTATGTTGCATGTTTATTTGACACCTAAGGCCGGTAAGGCCGAGGCGTTACAGGCTGCCATTAACGATCCTTGGATATCGACGATGTCGGAGCAGCCGGGGTTTGTTCAGGCGGCGATGCTGACTCCGTTCGGCGATGATTCTGGCGAGGATATCGAGGTCGTTTCGTACTGGGAATCGGAGGAGTTTCGACTTGAGTGGGTCGCTCGACCGATTCACGACCAAGTTTTCGGAGGGATCATGGATCTCGCTGAATCGGTCTCGCCAAGCGTGAAAACGGTTAGCAATACCTGGAACGTTTAGGCGAGGATAAAGCTTGTTGGGATCTCGACCAAAGGTCATCGTGATCGGACTTGGTGCTCACGGTAGTTCAACTGTCTACCAGCTGGCTAGGCGCGGCGTGGATGTAGTTGGGATTGACCAGTTTCGTCCACCGCATTCAATAGGTTCGTCGCACGGAGCTTCCCGGATATTTCGGATGGCTTACAAAGAGGCGCCGGACTATGTGCCGTTGCTCAGGCGATCTCGTGATCTGTGGCTGGAACTGAACGAAAAATTCGAGCGCCCTTCTTTTCAGACAACTGGCGGGCTGTTCATGGGCCAGCCGACAGGGCGGGCGATGACCGGAATGCAGGCTGCAAGTCGGGTGCAGGATGTAGAGATAGAGATGATGACTCCGGCGGAGGTTCGGAGCAAGTATCCGTCGTTCTTAATACCAGACGGGTGGGATGCGATATTCGATCCCAACTCGGCGACGATATTTCCAGAAGTGGCGGTTGAGGCGCACTTGAATCTTGCTGCGGCCGCAGGAGCTGATATTCACTTCAACGAAAAGGTTGAGCGGTGGTCGGCGAGTTCAACGGGCGTGACCGTGGAAACTTCGGATGCTACGTACGAAGCCGATAGCTTGATCATCACTGCTGGCGTTTGGGCGCCGGGGATGCTTGGTGATTTGCAGTTGCCATTCGAAATCGAGCGTGTCTCACTTTGGATGGTCGAGCCACGCTCCAATAAAGAGTTCTTCAAGGGCGGTAACTTCCCGAACGCTTCCTTCGAGATCGAAGAAAAGTACCCGCTGTACATGCAGGCCGATTTCGGGACTGGTGTGAAGCTGGCTCTGGATCACCACGGCACGCCGACAACTGCCGAAACGGTGAATCGCGAAATTACGCAAGAAGATTACGACAAGATTTTTGAGCAGATTCGGCGATTTATTCCTGATCTCGACGGCAAGGTTCTAGACTCAACGGTTTGCATGTACACGAATACGCCCGATCTGAACTTCGTGGTGGACAAGCATCCGGCTCACAAAAACGTGATCATCGGAAGTGCCTGTTCAGGTCACGGTTTCAAGTTCGCACCGGTGATGGGCGAGATACTGGCCGATATGGCGCTTGAGGGTGAGTCGCAGTTCGATCTGGAGATGTTCAGCGCTACACGGTTTGAGTAGCTGCCCGTTTCTGTGCGATTGACCTCCACGGTTTGCCGTCTTCTGGGGTTGTTGGCAGGCAGACCTTGCAGGCTCGAAACCCGGATTGTGATGCTTCGGTTATCGATGTGAAGTGGATGCGGTTTTCGGGCTTGGTTCGTCGGCCGGGCGGGCAGTTTGGTCGGCAGAAGATTTTCGTGGTGGTGCAGGCGTTGATAGGTGCGGTGGCCATTTCTCAGACGCCCAAACGTTCGATCATTCCTCGCAAATATCGGGCCTGGCCAGCGTGTTGGGTGTTGTCTTGTACGACGCTCATCAGGCGGATTCCCGCTTTGACGTGAGGGTCGTAGTTGGTGTCCACGATACGGTCTAATTCTTCGGCATCGACAGTAGGCAGATAATCGAGAACCCGCCCGGCGACTCGGTCGTGATAGCCGAGCAAAATCGCCCTTGGTGGTCGCATCGCCGCTACTTTTTCGGGCCCATCGCCGAACCCGATACTGGCTGAACCTGCCATTCCGAATCGCTCGGACCAATCCTCGGTCAGCCATGCTTCTTCGAGCTGAATCACGTTACTCAGATGGCTGTCCTGGATTCGAGTCAGATGCCATACGAGCCATGCAATCGAGTTCGCACCATCTTCGGGTCGGTACGCCAGCTGCTCTTGCGACAGATCGTCGGCGGCCTGATGAACAATTCGGGTGATGTGCGAATACGCTTCGATCAGAAGGTCTTTTGATTCCATCTTCGACTCCTCAATTTAATCGGATTCTACACAAGGACGCTTGGATGGTCGGCGTGAGAGTGAGCGTGAATGCCAGTCTAACGGGCGTTCACGAACCATTGGTGTCGATTATCATGCCGCTGCGCCACATTAACGCACCACAGACCAGTCGGAGTATTTGCATAAATGAGCACGGGACTATCCAGCGAACGACTTAAGCGAATCGATGATTTCCTACAAACCAATTACATCGATACCGGCAAGCTACCTGGTGCGCTTACGTTAGTCGCACGCCGAGGTGAAATCGCTCATTTTTCGGCTCTGGGCAGCATGGATGTCGAACGCGGCAAGCCCGCTAAGAAGGACACAATTTACCGCATTCACTCGATGACGAAGGCTCTGACGTCGGTGGCGCTAATGATGTTGTATGAAGAGGGGCGCTTCCAACTAAACGATCCGATTCACAACTTCCTTCCGGAATGGAAAGATACCGCTGTACTGGTGAGCGGCGACTATCCGGACTTTGTTACGAAACCGGCCGACCGCGATATAACCTTTCGAGACTTGCTGTCGCATCAATCGGGCTTGACCTACGGCAACGTTGAAACCAACGGTGTTGAACGGGCTTACAAGAAGTTTATGAAGAAGGATGTGTTCGACGGGCCGTTGTCGGAATGGTCGAAAGCGATGTCGAAAATTCCGCTTCTGTTCTCGCCAGGCACGGCCTGGAACTATTCGTATTCAACCGATATGTGCGGGTATTTGGTTGAGGTCATCTCAGGTCAGCGGTTCGATGAGTTCCTGAACGAACGGATTATTGAGCCACTTGGAATGATCGATACCGCTTTTAGTGTTCCCGATGACAAACTTGACCGCTTCGCCGCCAATTACGAACCAACTGATGACGATCCGCTGCATCTAGAAGACGATCCGGAGACGAGTGCTTATCGCCAGCATCCCGAGTTTCTATCGGGCGGCGGCGGGCTAGTTTCGACAGCGAGCGATTACTACTCGTTCCTGCAGATGTTGTTGAACGGTGGGGAGTCCGATGGCCGACGATATTTGAGCCGCAAAACGATCGAATTGATGACTGCAAATCATCTTTCTGACGGACAGACACTGGCCGATGTGGCGATTCTTGGGCAATGGAGCGAGGCGACGTTTGATGGCGTCGGCTTTGGCCTAGGATTCTCGGTACTTCTCGACCCTGCGACTTCGCAGATTCCGGGGTCGGCTGGACAGTACGCCTGGGGTGGATCCGCGAGTACGGCGTTCTGGATCGACCCAGTCGAGGAACTTATCCTAATATTCATGACACAACTTAAGCCGTCGACCACGTACCCGATACGCAGAGAACTGCAGGTGTTGGTCAACGCAGCTATTGATGATTAGGCTTGATCCGATCAATAGTTCGCTAATCGTTATTTCGTAGACCAAATAATTCAGACCGAAGCCAATTGGCCAGTAAGCAATATCCGGAGAAATATATTGAAAATTACAAACGTTGAAGCATGGGTGGTGGTTCCAGACCTTGGTGGGCTATCGGACTACGCTGGCGAGTGGCAGTGGACGTTTGTGACGATAGAAACGGATGAGGGAATCACTGGTTGGGGTGAATCTTCTAGTTCACCTCGTAACGGGTCGCTTCTCACTGGCGCTGGAGTTCGGGCGGTAAAAGAGGCATTGATCGGCGAAGATCCTGCCGATATCGAGCGACTGTGGCACAAGCTGTTCAGGCGCTACAGCTACATGGGATCTCGAGGATTTCCGACCACGATCATCAGCGGTATCGACATTGCGTTGTGGGACATCAAAGGAAAGGCGACCGGTCGACCGGTTTACGATCTGCTGGGCGGGAAGATGCGAGACGATATTCGCATGTACGCCAACGCATGGTTTGGTGGCTGTTCGACGCCGGATGACTACGCAGCTGCTGCCAAGCGTACCGTGGCTGAGGGTCACGACGCCATGAAGATGGATCCGTTCCTGGAAATGCAGCCGTTCCACACGATGTATCAAGACGGCCAGATTTCGGCTGCGGGCGAAAATATCGGGTGTGACATTACTGCCGCTGTACGAGACGCCGTTGGGCCCGATGTTGAAGTGCTGATCGACGCACACGGTCATTACAACGTAAAGACGGCTGTGAGATTAGCGAATCGGTTATACGACGAGTCGAAGATCGATTGGTTCGAGGAGCCTCTACCGCCCGAGGGTATCGAAGCGCTACGTTCAGTTCGCAGGCAAATGCGGGCGCCGATGTGTCTCGGTGAACGGCTGTTCACACGCTGGGACTACTCGCAAATTCTTCACGAAGGACTCACCGATTTCATCATGCCCGACGTGACGTGGACAGGTGGAATTTCGGAGTTGAAGAAGATCGCAACGATGGCCGAAACGTACTACATTCCGATAAGCCCGCACAATGCTCAGGGACCGGGTCAGATTCTTGGCGGTGCGCACGTTTCGATGAGCACACCGAATTTCTATCGACTCGAACACGCACTAGACTTCAAGCCTGCTTACGATCACTTCATGCAGGAGCCGTTCAACTGGCAGGGCAATAAGTTGATACTGAACGACAAACCGGGGTTGGGCATAAACCTCGATATGGAAGCGGTACGCGGTGCGCTTCATCCGGACTGGGTGGTTTAGCCCCACACGATACCGAGTAACGTCTGCTGGGCTTGCTAGCTTCAACGAACATCACTACTGAGTAATTCTACGAACTCACCTCGGAATCGACGCGCTGAAACCACGTACTTGAACACACGCACAATGATTCGTGGTGAACCGTACCTACCGTGACCCATCTGGGGCGGATGCGGAATATTCTGCCCGATAGTCTGAGCTAATGAAGTGCCGAAAGTGGCTAGTTGCGAGAGACTGAAATCAATGAACTCATCTTAATTTCGAACGTGCCCGGGCTGTGGAATAAAAGCCCGACCGACATCGACCCGTTGCGGGTACATTGTCGTGGAGTGCGCTGATTGCGGATTCGATGCAACGACCAGTGACGTTGCGAAGGCTGAATATTTGGCCAACTTCATCCCATTGCCCGACATCGCAGAATCTGCATACCGAATAGCAAATCGCTCGGTACTGCGGTATTCCGCTCTCCGGCGCTAAGTTGGCAGACTGAAAACAGCTCTAACGAGTCTTAGCCGGCTCATCAGAATAAATTGAAAGCGAAGAAGACCCGACCTGAATCGGGGCTTCTTTCTTTAACTGGCTAGCTTGCTCGTGGAATCGTAACTTCAGCGAAATTACGGGCGAACGACGGTGCCGTCTGCTCGACGTACGTTATCGAAGTGACCGCCGCCCTCGTCGTTATGCGGGTATTTCGCTGCGAGTTCTTCGTTGATGTCGATGCCAAGTCCCGGTTCACCGTTCGACCACATGAAACCGTCTTTTATGGTGGGTGATCCGGGGAAGATTTCCTGGATTTTATCGCTGTAGATCGCCTCTTCTTGAACTCCGAAGTTCGAGATATTGAGGTCGACGTTCAGGTGAGCGGCCTGCCCTACTGGCGATACGTTTCCTGGACCCTGGAACGCCGTTCGCACGCCCATTAGTTCGGCCATCGCAGCATACTTTTTGGCCGGGGTGATCCCGCCGATTGGTGACAATCGAGTTCGCACAAAGTCGATTAGTCGACCGGTGATAAGTGGCACGATTTCAAGCGGGTTGTTGAATATTTCGCCTATCGCCATCGGGGTTGAAGTTTGCTCTCGCACACGCTCGTACCAGCCTATTTCGTGAGGCGGCAGCAGGTCTTCAAGATAGAACAGTTTGAACTGCTCGACTTCCTTGGCGAAATCGACTGCCAGAATCGTTGGGAGGCGTTCGTGCACATCGTGGATTAGTTCCACCTTCCAGCCGACGCTCGAGCGAATTCGATCCATCAGCGATATAGCTGAGCGCATGTACGGCTTCGGTTCGTAGACTCCGGTGCGCTGTGCGTAGGCGTACTTATCGTCGGCTGGTTCGGCTTTCGTGGTGATCCACTTTGGCCCGTCCTGGGGATCACGATCTCGATTTTCACCACCAGACGCTCCGTAGGTTGCGAATCCGGGAGTTGCTACCTGAATTCTGACGAAGTGATAGCCCTCTTCGATGAACCCATGTGCCTGATCTTCTACTTCTTCGGGCGAAGATGCGGAAGCGTGGGCGTAAACGGCTGCAGCCTCACGTGCCTTGCCGCCGAGCAGATCGTAAACGGGCATTCCAGCTACTTTGCCCTTGATGTCCCACAGCGCTTCGTCGACCCCGCTTAGTGCGTTGTTCAGGATCGGCCCACTGCGCCAGTATGACGACACGAATGCCGATTGCCAGATGTCTTCGATATCGGCGGGATCTTTGCCGATCAGGAAAGGTCGTAGATATTGCTCGATAGCAACTTTCACTGCCTGCGGACGTGTTCGCAGCGATGCGCAACCGATTCCGTACAGGCCAGGTTCGGTGGTTTCGATCTTCACTACTGTGAATCTTGAACCGGGTTCTGGCTCGGTGAGAATCGCTCTCACATCTCGAATCTTGACGTTGCTCATCTAGCGGGCTCCTGCCAATTACTTACAACTGAGAAAGTTACAATTTTCCAACTACGGCTGGATGATACGCCCGATGAAGAGAGTGATGACTCGACTCCAGAGTGAATCCACTATTGTTGAACCGAGTTGGCGAATTTTATGGACGCAACGAATCCAGCCTATCGAACTCGGCTACAACTGGCTGTAATGTCCATCTTGTAAGCAGCGATCGTCGATTAGAATCCGTAAATTATTTGGGTCGAGTCCGATTCACAGCACCCTCTTGGCGTCGGTACTAATACTGACGGCATTTATCATGGTCGCCTACTTCTACGACAACGATTATCCCTGACTGACCGAACTGACCGAAAACAGACTGGTCGAGAGTACCGCCTAAGGAAATACCAAAACATGAGCAATGCAAACATCCAGATGGTTACCAAAATGCGAGTCGTGCCCGTCGCGGGTCAGGATTCGATGTTGCTGAACCTTTCTGGTGCTCACGGACCTTATTTCACTCGAAATATCGTGATTCTCGAGGATGATGAGGGGCGAACAGGGATTGGTGAGGTGCCTGGAGGAGAGCAAATCAGAACGACTCTCGAGGCGACATCTGAATTGGTTATCGGCTCAAAGGTAGCCAACTACCGAACGACATTGAATTTGATCAGTCGGAAATTCGCACACTTGGACTCGACAGGTAGAGGGACACAAACGTTCGACTTGCGAACCGTGGTTCATGTTGTAACAGCGGTCGAATCGGCGCTGCTCGACCTTCTGGGTAAGCAGCTCGAAGTGAGTGTTGCAGACCTGCTAGGCGAAGGGCGTCAACGCGACTCAGTAGAAGTACTCGGGTATCTTTTTTATGTTGGTGACCGAGCGAAAACTGATCTTGGTTACAGGGATGAGAGTGGATCCGACGATGACTGGTTCCGACTTAGAAATGAAGAGGCGCTCGACACCGACTCTGTAATAAAACTAGCGCACGCATCTCAGGATCGTTATGGCTTCAAGGACTTCAAGCTCAAAGGTGGAGCGTTAGACGGGGCCGCCGAAATAGAAACGGTTACAGCTCTTTCCAAAGAGTTCCCAGACGCTCAGATTACCATCGACCCCAACGGCGCGTGGTCGCTAGATGAGGCAGTAGCGTTATGTCGCGACAAGCACGATGTACTGGCTTACGCTGAGGATCCTTGCGGTGCCGAAGACGGGTATTCGGGTCGAGAGATCCTCGCCGAGTTCAAACGAAGAACTCGGCTGAAAACTGCCACCAACATGATCGCCACCGACTGGCGACAAATGAGCCACGCTATTCTTCTCAATTCGGTCGATATTCCGTTAGCTGACCCTCATTTCTGGACGATGTCGGGGTCGGTTCGAGTGGCCCAGATGTGTCGTGATTTCGATCTAACGTGGGGTTCTCACTCGAACAATCACTTCGATATATCATTGGCGATGTTTACGCATGTGGGAGCAGCGGCGCCTGGCGACACGACGGCTATAGATACACATTGGATCTGGCAAGACGGCCAGGCGCTGACGAAGAACCCGATGGAGATTATCGATGGACAAATTCGATTGCCTGATGCACCGGGTCTAGGCGTCGAGATTGACCTCGATGCGATCGAACAAGCTCACGAGCTCTACGTAAAGCATGGACTGGGAGCGAGAGACGATGCCGCTGCGATGCAATTCCTGATCCCCGGATGGGAATTCGACAACAAGTCGCCGGCTTTAGTCAGGGGATAATCAGATGAAGGGCCGGCCGCTCCGCCAAGTATGATCTCAGCATAGAAGAAGCCCCAGAGAAACGTGAGTTTCACTGGGGCTTCTTCTGCGTTCAATTGCAATATGGAGGCGACGGGCGGATTCGAATTATCGTGGAGCTACATCGAACAAGGATTTCCTGACGTTTCTGACGTTGACCTGATTTTCCGCAATATTTTGAACGAAGTTGGCGGAAGTTTCGCTAATGTCGAAATAAACGGGAAATGGCCAATACTTGGAGAACTTAGTCCACTAGACGTCAAACACTTTTGACCTGCCCCCCTCAAACGTGTCCATCTGAAAGATCAGATAATGGACAAATTGAAGGGAGGCAGGTCACCCAGGCTTCAACTGGTCGTGAATCCGAGATAATAAGTGGTAACGCTATCGGGGGCAGGTCAGATCTGGTTACCTCTTGCGTCGTGGTCACCAATAACGATGGTGAAGTCGCCGATGCCTGGAGCCT
>Ga0209402_10001235_pt1 | contig 28552 bp, 41 predicted proteins | sample ArcticOcean_MG_C_3_FD_187437 | JGI IMG/M metagenome (GOLD analysis project Ga0209402, IMG submission 187437) | Marine microbial communities from western Arctic Ocean - ArcticOcean_MG_CB8_126 (SPAdes) (version 2) | ecosystem: Environmental > Aquatic > Marine > Oceanic | place: Arctic Ocean... | reverse complement strand
AAAAAAAACAGGCAAAAATACAATTAAATTAAAACAATATCCATAATCGACGAACAACTGAATTATTAAGTTCTGAAATCCAACAATATTAGTTGAAAAGTTCTGTATGGCATCCAAACACACAGATGAGTGAATGGGGTTCATTTGATACCATAACTAAAGGTAAAGGAATATGGCTAATAGACTCCAAAGGTAACAAGATAATTGATGCAGTAGGGTCAATGTGGTGTAATGTTTGGGGGCACTCCAATCCTCAACTAGTTAAGGCAATTACAACTCAAAGCAAGAAAATTCAACATTCATCATTGTTTAATCTCACAAATGAGCCTGTAGAAAAACTAGCAGATAATCTCATAAAAATATCTCCAGGAATGAATAAAGTGTTTTTTTCAGATAATGGTTCATCAGCAATGGAAATTGCAATCAAAATGGCATTACAGTATTGGAAAAATATTGGAGAGAAAAATAGAACAAAAATTGCAACAGTAGAAAACGGATATCACGGGGATACGTTTGGAGCCATGTCAGTAGGATATGTCCCAGAATTTTTTGCAAAATTTAAAGAGCAACTATTTCCAACAATTCAATTTCCAGTTCCCAACAAGTATAGAATACCAAAAGGATTAACTTTTGCAGACTATCAAAACAATTGTTTAGAGAAAATTGAAAAAAGGTTTTCTAAAAAAGATGACATTGCAGCTTTCATAATGGAAAGCGGTGCACAGATGGCAGGAGGAGTTATAATTTATCCCAAAGACTTTCAAAAGAAGATTAGTAAATTATGTAAAAAATATGACATCCTGTTTGTATTAGATGAGATAGCTACAGGTTTTGGAAGACTAGGATCAATGGTACAATATCAAGAGCAACAAAGTATGCCAGACATAGTGGCATATGGTAAAATGTTAACAGGAGGATATCTGACAATGGCTGCAACACTTGCAAATAAAAAAATATATGATTCATTTTCAGGTGAATTTAATGATTGGAAGCATCTTTTCCACGGTCATACGTATACTGGAAATCCAATAGCCGCAGCAGTAGCTAATGAAAATATCCACATGTATAAAAAATATAATTTAATTAAAAAAATTCAAAAAACATCCAAGGTGTTTGAAAAATTTTATGATGAAATTTTAGACATAGATATTGTTGGAGATATTAGGCATAAGGGAATGTTGATGGGAATAGAACTAGTATCAAACAAAGAAAAAAAGATACCAATTAAAACAAAAAAATCCATCAACAAAGTATTTTTTGAAGAAGGAAAAAAACAGGGCATATATCTTCGAACTCTTGGAAATATCGTAATGTTGGTTCCACCACTATCCATTCAAGATAATGAATTAGAATTACTTCTAAAGAGAACAATCAAGACTATTCAGGCATCAAAATCAAAGATCATTTGACTGTTAACCCCTAAAATTATCAAGGTTAACAATTACAATATTTTTATAAATGGAATAAAAGTTGTTTCAACATGAGTAGTATGGAATTCATCAAAGAGTGTCAAGAAAAGGTATTTTCAGGTGAAAGAATTTCCGGAGAAGATGCAAAAAAATTATTCAATGTACCAGATGAAGATCTTAAAGAATTAGCTAGATGTGCTAACGAGATAACAAGAGACTATAATGGAAATAAGGTAGATGTAGAACAATTAAACAATATTAAAAAAAATGCATGTAGTGAAGATTGTACATTTTGTGGACAATCAGCATTTTTTGATACAGGTATTGAAACATATCAATTACCTACACCAGAAGAAGTAGTAATCAAAGCTAAAAAAGCAAAAGAAGAGGGTGCAGACTCGTATTGCTTAGTTGCAGCATGGAAAGAACCATCACCAAAAGATTTCATACAGGTTTGTAAAATAATTACAGAAATAAATGAAAAAGTTGGAATTAGTGTAGAATGCAGTTTAGGATTTCTTACAAAACAACAAGCATCAAAATTAAAAGAACTGAAAGTAAAAAGATATAATCACAATTTGGAAACAGCAAAATCAAAATTTCCAGAAATTTGTACAACACATACGTATCAAGATAGACTAGATACGCTAGAAATTGCAAGAGAGGCAGGATTAGAATTATGTACAGGTGGAATTATTGGATTAGGAGAAACAAGAGAACAAAGATTAGAACTAACTTTAGAATTAGCAAGAATATATCCAGAGGAAATAACAATAAACATACTAGTTGCAGTTCCAGGAACACCGTTAGAATTACAAGTGGATCTTGCAAATTCTGAAATCACTAGAATATTTTCAGTTATACGATTCCTCTTGCCAGAATCAGTGATTAAAATTTCTGGAGGAAGGGAAACTCAATTAGAAGATGCAGGGGAAGAATTGCTTCAAAGTGGAGCAAACGGGATAATTACTGAAGGATATCTAACTATGGGCGGAAATAAAGCCAAAAAAGACCGTGAAATGATAGAAAAAATTGGCCTTGAAGCATAAACTCAACTTTGTTGATTTAGAATTAGCACGAATTAAAGAAAATAATCTACACAGAAAGTTGCAATATGGCAAAGCACAAGGCGCTCATATCACAATTAAAGGTAAAAAACTCATCAATTTATCCTCAAATGATTATCTGGGAATTCCAATAACTAAAATTCAAACAAATCAACTACAATCAAGTTCTAGACTTGTTTCAGGAAATGATGAATCATATAAAAAATTAGAAAGTGTACTGGCAAAACACAAATCGCAACAAAACAGTCTAATTTATCCCACAGGCTACATGGCAAATCTCGGATCAATTTCAGCAATTGCATCAAAAGGGGATTTAGTTCTCAGTGATGAATTAAACCATGCAAGCATAATAGAATCATGTAAATTATCAGGTGCCAAAATATCAATTTACAAACACAATGACATGGATGATTTAGCAGAGAAAATAAAAAAGCAAGGAAAAAATAAGTTTGTAATTACTGAAGGTGTGTTTAGCATGGATGGCGATGTATCATCATTAAAAGAAATTACAGAAATTTCACAAAAATCAAACGCAATAACAATTGTAGATGATGCACACGGAGATTTTGTAATTGGTAAAGATGGAAAGGGAACTCCAGAATATTTCAACGTAGCAAAAAAAATTGATTTGTATATCAGTAGTTTAAGCAAAGGTCTAGGATCATTTGGAGGATATGTTGCATCACAAAATAATGTAATTGATTTATGCATAAATAAATCAAAATCATTCATCTACACATCGGCACTGCCATCATTTTTAGTGCAGCATTCGATTAAAAGAATAGAGTCAGATAGAGAGACTCAGAAGAAGAAATTAGAAAATAATGTAGAAAAATTATCAAAAGGATTAAGATCAATTGGATATGAAATAAAATCAAAGACACAAATCATACCAATAATTTTAGGAAATGAAAAATTGGCAATGGATTTTGGTAAATTTTTATCCAAAAATGGGATATTTGCACAGCCAATTAGATACCCCACAGTACCAAAGAATCAAGCTAGATTAAGAATATCAGTGACTGCATGGCTAACAAATTCAGACATTGAAAAATCATTAAAAATATTTGAAAAAGCCTATAGAAAATTCTTGTAATTATCTAGAAGCATCCATTCCGCCAAATCCCAAATCTAATGGATTTGCAGGAGAGCCCACAATAACTGCAACAGTCACAGCTATGGACAAAATTATACCTACGACAATAAATCGTTTATTCATATCTAAATTATCAAACTCCTAGTTAAAAACGGATTGTGTGGATACTAGTTAAAACATGTAAGAAGGCTTTAAAAGAAAAATTATGAAATTAGGACATGACTGAACCTACAATTTTTGTAGCCCTATTTGCAGGATTGGCCTCATTTATTGCCCCATGTATTTTACCAATGATTCCGGCATTCTTAGCATATATTTCTGGAACTACGTTATCTGAAATAAAAAATGAAGAGAAATCAAATGTTCAAATAAATAAAATTAACATCATAGCAAATACAATATTTTTTGTTTTAGGATTTTCAATTGTTTTTTCAACTTTAGGAGTTTTAATTAACAGTGTATTGTTAGAAAACGTTAATCAATTTACAGATAGTTTAAACATAGTTGCAGGGAGTATAATCATAATTTTTGGAATATTCTTAATATTATCTACAAAAATTAATTCATTAAACAAGGAAAAGAAATTTCACATTAAAAATTTTAAATCAAGTTATCCAATGTCATTTGTATTTGGTTTAGCATTTGCAGTAGGATGGACACCGTGTGTTGGACCAATATTAGGAACAATACTTACATTAGCTGCAACCACACCGTCAATTTCATTTAGTTTACTATTGGCATATTCCACAGGTTTAGGCATTCCATTTATTTTAATGGGAATATTTTATTCCAAATCAACAAAAATTATTTCTTCCATGACAAAACATTTGAAATATTACAACATAGTATTAGGAGGATTTATCATCTTACTGGGAATTTTAATATTTACAAACCAACTGGCATATATTGCAAATTTTCCATTACTTAACGAGATTGTGATGTTAGGATGAATGCAGAAATTAAAACAGGTATAATTTTTGGCGGGCTAATTGCTGCAGCGGTAGTGTTTTTAGCCATAATATTCATAGGTCTAGATGAATCCATATCAATAAATTCAGATTCAGGAATCAGAAAGGCTCCAAATTTAGTAGGCATATCACATTATCTCAACACATCACCTGAAAAATTATCTGAGGATATGGAGAATAAAGTAATCCTGTATGACATCTGGACATATAGCTGTGTTAACTGCATCAGAACACTCCCATACATTACAGCATGGGATGAAAAATATGCAGATCAAGGATTGTTAATAATTGGAATTCATTCACCAGAATTTGAATTTGAAAAAAAATCAGAAAACGTTCAAGTTGCAATTGACAAATACGGTATCCATTACCCAGTAGTTTTAGATAACGATATGAAAACATGGAAAGCATTTGAAAATAATTACTGGCCAAGAAAATACATTGCAGATCATCAGGGGAATTTAAGATATGATCATATCGGAGAAGGAGGGTATCAAGAAACAGAAAAAATTATTCAGCAATTATTAGAGGAAAGATCCAAAGCAATGAAAATAGAATCTACATCTACAGCAACATCATTGGTATCTATTGAAGAATTTGAACATACTTTGTTTAGAACTCCAGAATTATATTTTGGTTATAAATTTGCACAAAATAGAAATCAATTGGGAAGTGAAGAAGGGTTCCAACACGAAAAAATTGTAAAGTATCAGGAACCAAATAATATTGAATTAGATAAATTTTATCCGATAGGAAATTGGAATAATCATAAAGACAGTATGGAATTAACTGAAACAAAAGGATCCATAAAATTATCATATAATGCAAAAGAAGTGAACATTGTTACAGAAAATTATGCAGAATTAGAAATTTTTCTTGACGGGGTTCCATTAACTAAAGAGTATCAAGGAACAGATATGACTGAAGGTAACAAGCTAAAAGTTTCAAATCCAGGCATGTATAATATCGTAAGTAATGAAATTAGTTCATCCCACATAATGGAAATAAAAATTCAAGGGGAGGGATTTCAAATATTTACATTCACTTTTGGGTAGAGTAGAATCTTTTAGGATTATCAGTTTTTTTGAAATTTTTACACGTGTTTATTTGAATATAGTATGATAATCTTAAATGTGTAATAACCATGTTTAGTCATGGTTGTAGGGTCACTAGGAACGTATGCCACAGTCAAATCTTATGGTCTAAAAGGAAAATTACTAACAAAAAAAATATTCCAAACATTGGCGGAATCTCGAAATTTAGATGAATTTGTAAGTAGATTAAACAGTACCAAGTATGCCGATTGCGTTAGACAAATCCCTAAACCTTATTCTTCAAATAACATTGAAATGAGTCTTAGAGGAAAACAATCTGAACTATATTATAAAATGATGGGCGCTGTAGGTGGTTCTAATTTATTGATGGCATATTATTATAAATTTATTTTTAAAAATTTAAAAAATATAATTAAGGGCAAAATTTTAAAAAAAAGTATAGATGAAATAAAATCAACAGTGACATTAAGAGCTGAAGAATTAATACAAAGAAGAGATGTAACTCTCAGAGCATTATCTGCAAATACAATTGAAGAAGTTATTGCAAATTTAAAACCATATGGTTTTGGTAATGAAATAGAAAAAGCATATCTGATGTATAAAGAGACAAAGGAAATTGGAATTATAGATACATATCTTGATAAAATTTTATATCAAAATTTAGCTGATAGTATTAAAAGTAAAGCTGATTTAAATTTGTTGAAATTATTTGGAACCGAATTAGATGTGTATAATTTAACAAATATTGTTCGTGCAAAATTTTGGAATATGGATAGTCAAATGATTAAAGAATTGTTAGTATCACATACTGCTAGTACATCTGATGATTTATTATCTAAAATGATTGATGCTGAAAATATAAAGATGTCTTTTATGGAATTATCAAAAACTAAATTTGTAGATATTATTCCAACTGAAGGGAATGATATTTTTATGATAAATGAATTTGAAACAAAATTAAATATTTTCTTATACAATTCATTGTTAAAAGAATTTGCAAATATGTTCAAATTATCCACAACAGTAGCTGTTGTCAGATTATATGATTATGAAATCCAAAATTTAGCATCTATTTCATATGCTGTAGAAAACAACATCTCAACTGAAACAACTATGACTAAAATTATTGCACCAGTTCAATAACCAATAATGTTAGTCGTAATAAAAAATATTTACGTGTAAAAATAATCAGATTCTGGATTTTGAATAGTGTAACTGTACATAGTGTAACTAGAGGTACAGTGTAAAGAGGTACAAGTCTCTTTAAAGGAAAAAAATCCATGCAAATTAGAGAAATTATAATGATAAGCAATTCTTGGAATAAATCAGAAGGAGGAAGTATATCTGAAAAAGTAATGGGTAAGGTAAAACCAGATGCACCATTAAAAAATAGATTAAATTTTGCTCAAAAACAATTAGAAGTTCAAATTACAAAATTAACAGGGATTAATCAAAAAATACAAATAAAACATGATAGAATATTTGAAAAAGTAGTTAACGCGCAAAGAAACAACAAACCAGTTTATGCACAAGCATATGCAGGAGAATTAGCTAACATTAGAAAATACAAAAATATGGTTAGTACAGCAAAATTAGCTTTTGAACAAGTCAAACTTAGACTAGATACAGTTTCAGATCTTGGAGACATGGTTGTGACACTAAGTCCATGTATGTCAATTATCAAAGGATTAGCACCGTCATTGAGTGGAATTATGCCAGAAGCAAATTCATCAATGCAAGATTTGTCACAGGTACTAGGAGATATGATGTCCGGTTCATCAGTAGGAATGGAAGATAACTTTAGCGTGGTCACTGAAACAAATTCAGATGCAGATGCAATTTTAGAAGAAGCACACAGCATAATTGCAGGACAAACAAAAACTTCAATTCCCGAAGTTCCAATTTCACTTAATCAGAGAACAGCTAATAGAAAAACAGATGTTTTTACTTAAAATAAAATTACTTTGATTTAGATTTTGTTTTAGATTTTACTTTACTTTTTTGAACTAAAATTTTTTTTATTCTAGAAATTGTAGGGTAACTGTATCCACGTGTTCGATAGTTAGCAATCATCATTTTCCAATTTTTTAAACGCCACTGAGCCTGTTCAAGCGTAACAGAATGAACTTCTTTTTGTACAATACTTTTTCGCCCAACTTTTAAAGTTCCAGCATCTTTTGCAGTCCATCTACTTTTTGCAAATTTAAGCCCTGAAATAATTTCACTGACGGGCATTTCTTTAAAATATTCTTTTATTTTTTTTAATTCAAGATCGCTAGGTTTACTAGAAATAGGAAGTTCAATGGAATGTTTTATCATGAGATTTTTAGAATATTGTGCTTTAAGAGAATCATGCTAAACCAGAATTAACTAAAACAGGGAATAATTGAAAAGATTTGATTAAAAACATGCCAAAAAAGTTAGTTTATCCAACATAAACCATAATATTCAATCACGTTCATCGTTTGGATTAATTTTATTCATAGCAGTTTTAGTGATTGCATCAAAACTTGGCGGAGAACTGATTCATAATACACACAAAATTCCACATAACATAACCAGATGATTAGATTTATCCAGTAATTCAGAAAATGAATTCGTATCCATTTGATATGATATCAGTTATAGATCCAAAAGATATTAGAAAAATTATTGGAATTGCCACAACAGATGGAATTATGAAATTATTAACAGAAACTAAAAGAAAATTAGGCTTTAGGAAAATATGAAAAAGTCAATACTATACAGGCCATCATCACAAATATAATTAGATAAAAAATTAAACTAATTGTTTCTAATGGCACTTTGTTATGATGAGGATCTATTAAGTGTCATTAGAGACATTGACTTACTTTGGTAAATATTATCTTGCTGTTCCAGATATAGTAATTGTTGGAATTAGAAAGAACATGATTTAAGTGAAGATTAAAAGAAAAAATGATTTCACTTTTATAAAATACGTATTGCATAATAGACATGGCAAGACGTAGCGCAGATATGGAAAAGGAACATGAAGAAAATGATTCTCTGAAAGGTCATAAAATTGTCCAAACTTGCAATCACGTTCAAGAGTTGGGAATAAAGCCAACTAGACACAATCAAGATGATAATTTAATATGTGCTGAATGTATTCTTGATTTCTTTATGGCAATGGGCAGAGCAAAAGATGACAAAAAATCACAAGAAGAAGTCATTGTAGAATATGCCCAAGGGGATCAAACATATTCTATTTGTTTAGATTGTTCAAACAAATCTCAAGACTTGGAAGAACTAAAATAATTTAGCTAAACATATTCAAGTCAACACATTAGAAGAAATGTTCTTTGGTAAGTCTATTTCTTTTTGGATTTCTTTTTGGATTTCTTTTTGGTGTTATTCACTGGTTTTTGATTCTTCTTTAATGTAGTAATTTCATTTTCTAATTTTCCAACTAACTTAGCTGTGATTAAAGCAACCATGCTCATTATGCCCTCTCGAAGTTTTAGAATGGAAGTTAGAATTAGGATATTATCATCATGTGATTCTTCTTTTGTTGTGAGTTTACCAGCATTTTCATAGTATTTCATATAGATAGTAACCACTTGTTTGATTTCCATATTTGATATCTCAAATTTACTATCACTTAATTTCAAAGATAGTTCCTGAAAATCTGCTATTAGTTTGTCAATAGATGGTTTATCGACTTTGAAATCTTTAGGAAAATCCAACTCAAAACTAACCATCTACAATCTTACCTTTTCATCAGCGATTAGTTTGTTTACTTTTTCCATCTTCTCACCCCACCACCAAAACCTTCCAGATTCAACTCGTACGCCATCTTTGAAAATTTTTGTTTTGATTTGTGATTTGATAATTGCAATGTTTTCAGGATTCAATTCAATTTCTTTGTGTTCTGTTAAGACATGAATCATAACCTTTGACATTAATTCTGTTATACTTTCTGTTGATGCTGACCAAGTACAATCTTTTTCTGCATCTTTGCAACTAATTGATTTTGTCATAATTATGTAATTTTTTACTTCCATAAAATATTGCAAAAGTGCTAGGCATAAACTTTGTCCAACACTTGCCAAAATTGACCAATTGTATTAGAACACCTCAAAGAATCATAGTACTAAAAATTTAATTAAAAAATATCAATATTCAGATTAAAAATTATTAATTAACTATTTGTGACTAGTGTTTCCAAAGATAATCCAAAATAACCATCATTAGAATTATCTATAGAGTTAATCAATTCCATTTTCAGTGATCTCAAATCTTTTTCTGATTTCATAATTAGATAAGAATAACCTAAGAGATAATCATCTGTTTTTGATTAATGTAAAGCAATAGCTCACAGTGTATCAATAATTAATTATTAAAAAATCCTTTTATGACAAAAAAAAATTATAGCAAAACAGATGAAATTTTGCGATAATTGTGAAACTAAATTATCACAAAATCACAAAGATTTAGGCGCTCCATGGATTTGTCCAAAATGTAATCCAGAAAAAATAATCATAAGAAAGCCAACATACGGTGTAAATTATTCAGGAAGGACAAAACAATGCTCAAAAGGCTGCGGTTCAGAAATTTATTGGGATGAAGAATTTAAATCAGATAGTGGAAAATTTATTCCACTTGATACAAGAACAGACGAACCACATAGTTGCAACGGTCCAGAAAATTCAGGCACATATTTTCCAGATGAAATAAGAAGAATTACAAAAAAAGTAATTCCACACCAGGTTACAGAAAAATTAAAGATTACAATACCTGAGAGTATTCTATTTGATGTTAATAAAATTCCAAAATTAGAAATTGATAATGATGTAATTGTACATGAAATAGTTGAGGGTCACAGAAACCAATCATTAGCCATAATAGATTATAAAAAAATAACATCCTTAGAACCTGAAAAAATTCCAATAGAAAGTCTAAACGACGTGTTATCAGAAAACATCATAGACGGGTTAAAAAAATATGGATTTTTAGGAGTGTTACCATTTCAAAATGAATCAATTCGATCTATCTTAAAAGGAAATAATTCAATTATTTCAGCATCTACAGGTTCAGGTAAAACAGAGGCATTTGTAATACCAATTTTACAAAAAATATTTGAAAATCCAATAAAAGGAGTTTTTGTATTACTAATCTATCCACTAAATGCATTAATCGATGATCAAGTATCAAAAATTTCAGATTTAATTCAAAAATGTAAATTAGAGAAAATTATGTCCACATATTCTATCCACGGAGGTCAAAGTTCAGAATACAAAGATAAAATTATTTCAGAATCCTATGTGAAATCAATAATTCTTGCAACAAACTTTGATTTTATTAATTATCATTTAATTTTACAAGATAAAAAATGGAATCAATTATTTAAAAATGCAAAAATAATAGTAATGGATGAAGCACATTCTTACACTAGTTTTCACGGTTCTAATGTGTACCATGTTTTAAAAAGAATGAAAAACTATATGAAACAATTTCAAATAATTGGTTCGTCTGCAACATTAGATAATCCCAAAGAATTTTTTTCAAATATGTTTGATTTACCAGAAAATTCTTTTTCTCATATTAAAAGTGAATTTAGAAGAAAACAAAATATGCATCAATTTTTTATAATGCCGAGAAAATTTAGTCAAAGAACTACAATGGAAATGGTGTCATCAATATGTTATAAAAATAATTCAAAACAATTAGTATTTAGTAATACACATAACGATGCAGAATTTTTAGCATCAAATGTAGAAGGAGCAAATGAGGGGATTAGAATACAGATTCATCGAGGAGGTCTAGATCAAAAAGATAGGAAATTATACGAATTACAAATGAAAGGAGGGGAATTAGATGTTCTATCATGCACACCCACATTAGAATTGGGCATAGATATTGGAAATGTGGATGTTGTCGTTTCTGCATTCAAAAATGAATATGATTCATTTATTCAGAGAGTAGGTAGGGCAGGAAGAAAAGGTCAAAAATCATATGCAATTTGCGTATTTGATCCAGAGGATGCAGCATGTCATTATTTTGCACGAAATATCTCATCATATCTTAATCAAAACCACCGTGTTGAAATTAATAAAAATAATCCTATTATTTCAGAAAAGCATACGGCCTCAATAGAAATTGAAAAACATGCAGCAGTAGAATCAGACAAATCAAAGTTTTTTGATTTTGCAAATAGTATTAATCTCAGAGGATCATCAGGAGAAATTACAATTTTTTATAATTCAAAAAAAATAGGGACAAGAGACACACCTACAGGATATTATCAACTACATCAAAATGCAATTTATCACTTTAACAAACAAAACTATGAGGTAGAATCAATAGTAAAAATTCAAAATGGGGCAAACGTGTATTTAAAAAAATCTAGCGAAGCACAAAAAATGACAATACCAGTTGTTAAGACATCATTAACACAATTATCGGAAGAAAAATCAATTAAAAAAGAAATTAACTCTAAAACAAAAAAAATTTCTTTACGTTATGGATTAATTGATATGAAAAAAGTAATTACAGGATATCTAAAAGGTAACTATAATGATTCATCAGATAAATTTGAAACATTTAATGGAGATTCATTAACATCCTGGAATGATTTTAGTTGGAATTCAAAACATTACTCTACAAGTATTGTTATTCCATCAGAGTTTACATCAAAAATAAAAACAGATGGAAATAAATCAATCATATTAGATTCAAAGATCCATACAATTACGCATGTTTTAGTTAACGCAAGTAAAATTTTAACAAAGTCAGAATCAAATGATATTGATGCGTATTATGAAAATGGTATAATTCATTTGTTTGATAATACATCAGATGGGTATAACGGATGTAGTAAAATGATTTACGATAATTTTGAAAATATTATGAATATATGTTATGATTTACTTAAGGAATGTGATTGTCCTACAGATGAAAAACAGAAAAAACAAGTGTCGCAAGGGGAAGAATGGGGAGGATGTCCAAAATGCACATTTACAACTAATTATTGCCAAACAAAAAATAAGAAACTCTCAAAAAAAGATGCGTTGGAATTCTTTTCAATTTTTAAAAAGGATAAAAAATGACTTTAGTAAAAAATGCAGAATTGTTTGCAAAATCAAAACATGCAGGTAAATTAAAAAAAAGTGGAATTACATATTCAAAACATTTGGAAGAAGTTGTCAGTAGACTCAAAAGTTTGGGTGTAATAGATGAAGAAGTGTTGTGTACAGGTTGGTTACACGATATTTTAGAAGATACAGATACAAGTTTTGATGAATTATTTGAAAAATTTGGAAGAAGAATTGCAGTACTAACGTTATCATTAACAAAAACCAAATTTGTAATAGACATAAATGATAATTCAACATTCACATTAACAAAAAAGAAAACATTATCAAAAAAACAAAGACAAAAAGATTATGGAATAAAACTTAAAGAATCAGAAGTGGATGCAAAGATAATTAAATTGTGCGATATTTCAGCAAATTTAGGAAGTTTAAAGAAACAAGTAATATCAAAAACTAAAAAAAGAGCGGTCCTTAGAGAATTAAGATATTATCTTTCAATAATTCAAAAAGAGATAATGGAAGATGCAAAATATCAAAATGCAACAACACTACTAGATACAATTAACCAAAATTTAAAAATTCAAAGTCAGCCCACATCTAAAAGTAAAGAGAGTAGATCAAAATTAAAAAAAATAGACAGTAAAAAAAGATAGATGAAAACTAGAATTAAATACTAAGGAATAACACAGCAATCATGAATTTAAAGAAAATGCTTTCAAAGTTTTGTATAATGAAAAAAGTACGCGATAAAGCAAATGAAACAGACGAAAAATAAGCAAAAATTAAAAATATCGACTAGCAGTTTAAAGGAATATTAGAATTTTTACATAATGTGTTAAAGATCCCAAATCCAAAAATAATAGATGCAAAAACGGACAATGGAATTAAAATAAAAATATTTGTTTTACGTCCCATAAAAAAAATTAAACATCTGTAGTATAAAGTTGTGACAGTTTTTAATCAACAGTGATAACAAAAAGTCCCTTTGTTTTTGGATTTTGTAACTGTAAAACCATTTCTCTAGGTAATAGATCGGATGCCTTATCACATTTTACAGATAAGGTTCTAGGACAGGTAAAATCACTTTTTCTCAATACGATATCATCAGTATGAGTTAGAACTAAGTTAGGATCGCCTCGTCCTTCCAAATTAAATTCACGATCACCGACAATAATTGAAAAGTAGATCTTGGTTTCAGGATTTCTTAATTTATTTTTTAATTCATCAGGCAAATCAATGCAAGAAGAACTAGCATTAACACCAACAATACAGTCACCTCGAGGTGTTAAATGAGATTCTTTTGTAATTTCTATTGTTTTTTTATGATTTGATCTAATATTTTCATGTCCAAAAAATTCAATCTCATATCGCACGTTAACTGTAATAGGCTAGACTTAAATTAATCCTTCACGGCATTTGATTAAATGCTTCCTGCACAACAAGGTTATGATCGAGCTATTACTGTATTTTCACCAGATGGTAGACTATACCAAGTTGAATATGCAATTGAAACAGTAAGAAGAGGAACAATTGCAGTAGGAGTAAAATGTAAAGATGGAATCGTCATAGCAGTAGAAGAAAAACCAAGAAAATTACAAGTTTCTGAAAATCCACAAAAGATTTTTCAAATTGATGATCATGTAGGAGTTGCAGCAGCAGGCTACATTCCAGATGCAAGAAGTCAAGTAGATAATGCAAGATTCTTTTCTCAAAGTAATAAAATGATTTATGATGAAGCAGTTGAAGTCGAAACAATTGCAAAACATTTAGCTGATCAATGTCAACAATATACACAATATGCAGGTGTAAGACCATATGGTGTTGCCCTAATTTTAGGCGGAGTTGTAAACAACACACCAGAATTATTTCTCACAGATCCTAGTGGAACTTACATTTCATATGATGCAATAGCAATTGGTTCAGGTTCAGATACCGTAACAGACTTTTTAGAAAAAACATACAAAGATGATTTAACATTAGATGAGGCATCAGTATTGGCATCTGCAGGAATTTATCTATCAAGTGATGATAAAGAAGGGACTAATCATATCCGCATGGCACACATTAAAACAGGAAATGGTTTGTATGAATTAGTTTCAGATGATAAAATTGTTAGTTATGCAAATACTGCTAAAGAAAAATATCCGCACGACAAAAATTAACTGAGTATAACTAGAACTTGAGAGATTAAATTACATTGAAAATATCTGTTGCAATCCCCACATCAGCATTACAAGATGAATCACTAAAAATAGATAAAACACGTAAAATTTCAGTTTTAGCCAGAGCCTGTGCTATTTTTAAAATAGAAACAATCTATGTTTACCAAGAGGGTAACAACGGTTCAGACGGAAGTTTAATGTCAATGATTTTAAAATATTTAGAAACACCGCAATTCCTTAGAAGAAGATTATTTCAAAAAATGAATGATCTTAAATTTGCAGGAGTGTTACACCCGCTAAAAATTCCAAGTCACGTTACACCATCAGATGCAAAAAAAATAGTTGTCGGAGACATAAGGGAAGGAATCATAGTAAGTGTAAAAGGGAAAAAATGGGTAGATGTAGGAATTAATCAACTACTCCAATTTTATGGTAAAACACCTACAGGTAAAAGAGTAACAATTCAATTCAAAGAAGGATATCCAAAATTATCAATAAAAGAAATTGACAATTCAGGATCTGAAGTGTATTGGGGGTATGAAGTTAAAGAAAAATCTAATTTATTTTCATTATTATCAGAATGGAAAGGCAATGTAATCATTACGTCTAGAAAAGGTAAAACAGCATCAAAGGAGCAATTAGAAAAATACACAAAAACAGACGAACCATTATTGGTTGTTTTTGGTTCTCCAGAAAAAGGAGTTCATGAAATTATTGGCGGAAGAATGAATAAAGTACAAAATGCCAAATCTTTGAATTTTTTTCAAAATCAAGCAACTGAAACAGTACGTCTTGAAGAGGCGCTACTTGGAACATTAGCAATACTCAATGCTCAAAATTCATCGTAACATGGCAGAAAGAAAAAATTTTCTAATATTTGCAATAGGCATAGGTGTTATGGGAGTTGTAATTGGATCCATAACAATTTGGGATATGATCTTAGAAGTATTGAAATAATAATAAATTATAGAGATGATCGTTAACCAAAATATTTTACACGGTTAACGATAACTCATAGGGTTTAATAGAGGGAATTCAAGAATCGATTTAACAATGGGAGCTAGAAAGAGACATCAACCACGCAGAGGTAGTTTAGCATATTCACGTAGAGTACGCGCAAAAACTATGGAAGCAAGAATTAGAGCTTGGCCAAGTAGATCAATAACAGATGAACCAAAAATTCTAGCTCATTGCGGTTTCAAAGCAGGCTGTGTTCAAATAGTAAGTATTGATGATCGTGAAAAAGTTCCTAATGCAGGAAAACAATTAGTTAGTTTAGGAACAGTACTAGTTACACCACCAGTTTTAATTTTAGGAATTAGAGGATATGCAAAAGACTATGATGGAATGCGTGCAGAATTTGATGTGTATGCAGAAGACATTCCAAAATATATTTCAAAAGAAATGACATTTAAAAATAAAGAAGGCGCATTAGAAAGTGCAGAGAAAAAAATAAAACACATTAAAGAAATATTTGCAGTTGTTGCAGTTTCTCCAAGAGCAGCAGGACTTGAAATGAAAAAACCATATATTTTTGAAGCAATGGTAAGTGGCGGAGATATTCAAAAACAATTTAATCACGTTAAAGAATTACTTGGAAAAGAAATTAAAGTCGATCAAATTTTTGAAACAGGTGCAACTGTAGATGTTGCAGCAATCACAAAAGGTCATGGATGGCAAGGTACAATGAGAAGATGGGGTGTAAAAAAGAAACAACACAAATCTAGAAAAACAGTTAGAGAAGTTGGTTCATTAGGCCCAATTTCACCACAAAGTGTCATGTATACAGTTCCAAGATCAGGTCAAACAGGATTTCATCAAAGAGTAGAGTATGATAAAAGAATAATGGTAATGGGAAATACAGAGAATGATAAATTAAAAATTAATCCAGACGGAGGATTCAAACACTTTGGTTTAGTTAAAGGAGACTTTGTAATTTTGAAAGGATCAGTTCCAGGAACATATAGAAGATTAATCAAAATGAGAACTCAAATCAGAAACGCACCACCAAAAGTTAACAAACCAAATATCTTGGAGGTAGTTGTCTAATGAAAATTACAACTTACACAACTACTGGAACAAAGGAAGGAGAAATAGAACTTCCATTAATATTTTCAACTCCATTTAGAAGAGAGTTAATTCACAAAGCTTGGACAAATATCACATCACACAAATTCCAACCACAAGGTAGACACCCAACTGCAGGTCAAGATGTCGTTGCAGATTCAAACGACCCACCAACAGGTCAAGGTGTATCTCGTGTTGCAAGAGCTCAAGGTGGAGGCGGTGGAAGACAAGGTCAAGGTGCAGAAGTTGCATCAACAAGAGGAGGAAGACAAGCACATCCACCAATTGTTTCAAAAGTAATTTACAAGAAATTAAATAAAAAAGAAAATAAACTTGCATTGTGTTCAGCAATAGCTGCTACAGCATCAAAAGAAATTGTAGGATTAAGAGGTCACAAAATTGAAGGTATAGAGACATTCCCAATTGTTGTTTCAAACGATATTGAGTCAATTTCTAAAGCAAATGATATTTCAAAAATATTAGATTCACTAAAACTTAAGCAAGATGTAGAGAGATTAGAATCAAGAAAGGTTCGTTCTGGACAATCAAGACTTAGAGGAAGAAGTAAAAAAGTTGGAAAAAGTGTATTATTTGTAACTAAAGATGTTTCAAACCTATCAAAAGCAGTAGGTTCATTTCCAGGAGTAGAAGTTAGAAAAGTTACAGACTTGAGTATTCTAGATTTAGCTCCAGGAGCACATCCAATAAGATTAACAGTGTATTCAAAATCAGCAATAGAAGAAATTGCAAAAATTAAATCAGCACATCTAGAACTAATGGTGAAAACACAATGAACGTCGAACAAGCAATGAAAATAATTGTTAAACCATACATTACAGAAAAAACATTTGCAATGATTGAAAGTGAAAACAAGATCTGTTTCATCGTAGAGTTATCTGCAAAAAAGCCAGAGATTGCAGAAGCAGTAAAAACATTGTATAATCAAAAAGTAATCAAAGTTAACACAGCAAGAACAATTTATGGTAAAAAAGCATTTGTGCAGTTTGAGAATACTGAAAAAGCAAGAGATCTAGCAACAAAAATAGGAATGCTCTAATATGGAATATAAAACTCGAAGTACGTTAACAGTGGAGAAAAATAATGGTTAAAGAATTTAATTACAGAGGGCTATCTAAAGCCGATCTTGACAATACGTCATTAGAAAAATTATTCTTATTGTTTAATTCAAGACAAAGAAGATCTCTAACAAGAGGTATCACAGATGGAAAAAGAAAATTAATTGAAGAAATAAAATCTGCAAAAGCAGGTAAATTATCAAGTCCTATCAAAACTCATCTTAGAGATTTGATTGTTCTACCATACATGGTAGGAGTTACAGTAAATGTTTTCTCAGGAAAAGAATTTCGTCCAGTAAATATTACAACAGAAATGATTGGTCGATATTTGGGAGAATATGTCATAACAAACAAGAAGGTACAACATGGAGCACCAGGAGTAGGTGCATCAAGATCAAGCCTTTACGTACCATTAAAGTGATTATTATGGGTAGATTCAATTACGCTTTCCAAAATTATGACGCAACGAAACATGTTAGATCATCAGTAAGAGAGAAAGATATTTCACATAAACATGCACGTGAAGTTGCAGTTGCAATCAAAGGATTATCAATTGACAAAGCACGAGATTACTTACTAGCAGTAATTAACAAAAAAAGAGCAATTGCATTTAGAAGATATAAAAATCAAGTAGCACACAGATCCGATCCTGGAATGATGTCAGGTCGTTATCCACAAAAAACAGCAAAAGAGTTTATCAAAGTATTAGATAACTTAGAATCAAATGCAGAATACAAAGGAATGGATTTAGATAGATTGAGAATTATTAATGCAGTTACACACAAAGGTGTAGTTGTTAAAAGATTTACTCCAAGAGCAATGGGTAGAGCAACTGCAAAGAATAATGTATTGACACATATAGAATTGGTGGCACAGGAAATTTAGATATGTCAGCAGTCAAAAATGTTATCAAAGATAATTACAATATGATGTTGTTAAAAGACTATTTGAGAAAACAAATTAAAGATGCAGGTTTCTCACATGCAGAAATATCAAAAACACCAACTGGTACTAGAGTAGCATTACATGTTACAAGACCAGGAATTGTCATAGGAAGAAAAGGTTCAGGAATTAGAGAACTTACAGAAAAACTTGAAAAAGACTTTGGATTAAAAAGCCCACAAATTTCAGTTAATGAAATTGAGAAACCAGATTTATCACCAAATGTAATGTGTACTAGAATGGCTTCACACCTAGAAAGAGGAACAGCATTTAGAAGAGCAACAATGTGGACCATGAAACAAATTATGGAAGGTGGTGCAATGGGTGTTCAAATAACAATTTCAGGAAAACTCAGAGGCGACCGTTCAGCATTTGAAAAACATGTAGCAGGCATATTACCAAGAGCAGGACATCACGCAGATGTTATAGTTGATGAAGATATTGCACATGTAAAAACAGCAATGGGTTTAATCGGAGTTAGAATAAGAATTGCAATTAAAGAAAAACTAATCCCAGAATTTGAATTAATTAAAGATAAAGAAGAAAAGAAAAAGAAAGTTGTTGTACCTGTAAAAAAAGTTGAAGAAGTAGAAGTAGCCAAAGATGTAAAAGTTGAAGTTGTTAAAGTTGAGGGAACTGAGAATAAGGCTAAATCAGAAACAGAGCAAATTGCAATTGAGGCAGAGAAAATGAAATCATTAGAAACACTAGAAGAAGAGGAGAAAGTATTGAAATGACCATAATCAGCATGAAAACAATTAGAAAATTAAATCAAAAAGATCTTAGAAGTAAAATTTTAGATAATAGAACAGACTTGGCAAAACTCAGAGTTGATTCTTCTAAAGGAACATTAAGAAAAGAGAGCGGTAAATTAAAACCAATACGATGCAACATTGCAAGAATGTTAACTAGATTAAATGAAATGGAGCAAGAGAAATGATAACTGCAGATACCATTACAAGACATGAATTTATTGGATTGAATACTGAGATCTCAAACTCTAGCAATCAAGAAGTAGTAGGATTAAATGGAACTATAACAAATGAAACAAAATCGATGTTCACAATTAATACTGAAAAAGGCATGAAACAAATTCCAAAATCAACAAATGATTGGAAATTTTCAATAGCAGGAAAAGAAATAACAGTAAAGGGTTCAACGATTATAAAAAGACCATTTGAAAGAATAGGAGGAAAGGCATGACTAAAAATATAGGAATTAAAGTTAACGAACCAACAAGAGAGTGTGAAGACAAAAATTGTCCGTTCCATGGTGGTTTATCAATTAGAGGTAAATTATTTGATGGAAAGGTTACAGGTGCTAAAGCAAAACAAACAATCACATTAACAAAAGATGAACCAATTTACTTTAGTAAATTTAAAAGATATGCCAGAGGTAAGAGTACAATTCACGCACATGTGCCAGGTTGTTTAGATGTTGCATCTGGTGACAAAGTATTGACTGCAGAATGTAGACCAATTTCAAAATCAGTAAATTATGTAGTAATTGAGGTAAGAGCATAATGGCAAAACAAGCAGGAAAAGGTGTACGAGAATTCCGTCCATATGTAACAAGATCAATTCCAGTGGGCGCAAACATTGTATGTGCAGATAATTCAGGTGCTAAAATTTTAGAAGTAATCAACGTTCCAAGAATTAAAACAAGATCATCAAGACTTGCAGCAGGAGCAGTAGGGGATTATTGTAATGTTGTAGTTAAAAAAGGTCCAGCAGAATTAAGAAAACAAGTGTATGGAGCAGTTATTGTTAGACAAAAATATGCAGTTCGTAGATTAAACGGTGTAAGAGTTTGCTTTGAAGATAATGCAGCAGTATTAATCACTCCAGAAGGAGAAACAAAAGGAACTGATATCAAAGGACCAGTTGCAGCAGAAGCTTCAGAAAAATGGCCAAGAGTAGCTAACTTGGCATCAACGGTGATATGATATGGTAAAGCCAACCAAAATGCGCAATCGAATGATTTACCAGGCAACATTCCAAATACGAAGTAAACAATTAGGAAGTTCATTATCAAAAGACTTGCAAAAAAAATACGGTAAAAAAAGTACAAGAGCAATTGTAGGTGATACTATTACAATTCTAAGAGGAGAATTCAAAGGAGTTTCAGGTAAAATAACAAAGATATCTACAGAAAAAACAAGTGTAACAATTGAAGGAGTTAAGAAAGAAAAAACAAAGGGAGATAAATTTGACGTATACATTCACACATCAAACTTAGTAGTAACTGCACTAAACAGTAGTGATAAATGGAGAATTGCAAAATTAGAAGGTAAAGATCCAAAAAAACAAACATCAGTCAAAGTAGAAACTAAAGAAACAAAAGTAGAAACAAAAGTAGAAAAAAAGGATGATGAGAAATAATGGTAAGTATTGCAGGTAGTAAAAAACTCAAACGACAAATGGCACCACAGTTCTGGGGAATTGCCAGAAAAGATAAGAGATTTGTAATTACAGTAAAACCAGGTCCACACAAAAAAGATCAGGCAATACCATCAGCAGTATTTCTCAGAGACACATTGAAAATAGTTACAAGTCTCAGAGAAGCTAAAGCATCAATATACGCAGGTAAAGTCAAAATTGACGGTGTTGTTAGAAAATCACTACATCATGCAATTGGATTAATGGATGTTGTAGAATTAGAAAATGTTTCAGAAATATATCGTCTTGTTCCAACTGAAGGAAAACTTCTCAAACCAATTAAAATTAATGAATCAGAAAAATCTAAAAAACTTGTTAGAGTTGTAACTAAGACAACAATAGGTAAAGGAAAAAATCAAACAGGATTTCATGATGGACGCTCTACACTGGTAGAAGTTAAAGCAAGTGTTGGCGATACATGTGTAATGCAAATTCCTGATCAAAAGATTTTAGAAATTATAAAATTAGAAGCAGGTTCTAATGGTTTGGTAACACGTGGAATTAACGCAGGTCAAGTTGGTAAAATTGAAAGTGTTGAAGAGGGTACATTCATCCTTCCAAAAAGAGTTATTCTGACTTTAGGTGATAAAAAAATCGAAATCCCGGCAGACATTATTATGCCAATAGGTAAAGGAGAGCCTGTAATTCAAATAAACTGATAATATGTCTCAAACAACAGAAAACCCAATGAAAAAAATATCCTTAGAGAAGGTAGTACTAAACATGGGTCTTGGTAAATCAGGAGATGTTATTGATATTGCAAAAAGAGCATTAGAACAAATTTCAGGTAAAACAGCATCAACACGTAATGCAAAAGAAGCTCAAAGAGAATGGGGAGTTAGAAAAGGAGAGCCAATAGGTGTTGCAGTTACAGTTAGAGGGGATGATGCAGTTGCATTATTCAAAAGATTGTTAGAAGCTAAAGGTAACACAGTTAACGGTAAATCATTTGATAGTTTTGGTAATTACTCATTTGGAATTAACGAGCACATAGACATTCCAGGTGTAAAATATGATCCTCAAATAGGAATCTTAGGTCTTGGAATATCAGTTACATTAACTCGACCAGGTTATTCAATACGTAAACGAAGTAAACACAAAGCACATGTAGGTAAAACACACATCATCACCAGTCAAGAAGCAAAAGATTATCTTACAAAAGAATATGGAGTAACCGTAGCATAATGCCTAAAGATAGATCCTATGAAGCCACTGGAAGGAAAAAACATGATTTTGGTAGAGGTTCCAGATGGTGTAAAAGATGCGGGGATTATACAGCTGTTATTCAAAAATATGACTTAATGTTATGCAGACGATGCTTTAGAGAAGTAGCAACATCTTTAGGCTTCAGGAAAAACATGTGATATAGATATGCCTGCAACCAATATTTTAGCAAATTTGTTTAACACCCTTTACAACAATGAGGCAAGAAGAAACAATAATTGTTTAATCATTCCAACTTCAAAATTAGGTGTTGAAGTTCTAAAGACACTTCAAAAAGATGGGTATATCGGAGAGTTTGAACACATCGATGATAAACGTGGTGGAAAATTCAAAATTAAATTATTAGCAAAAATTACAAAATGTGGTGCAATTTCTCCACGATTCAAAGTAAAAAGTGATGAATACAATAGTTGGGAGCAACAATATCTGCCAGCATATGATAGAGGCATGTTAGTTGTTACTACAAACCAAGGTGTCATGTCACATCACGAAGCAGTAGAAAAAGGAATTGGAGGATTTTTGGTGGGATATGTCTACTAGTCAACTCGAAAAATTCCAAGACGAAGTAGTCATTCCAGAAGGAATTACAGTTACACAGAAAAAACACATGTTAACATTTGTAGGACCTTTAGGTAAAACACACAAAAGTTTCCGTTTAATTCCAGTAGATGTTGAAATTGTTGAAAATAAAATACTACTAAAAGCAGTGGGTTCAAAAAAGAAAGACTATGCAATTTTACACACAGCAAGATCAATCCTTAGAAATATCTGTGAAGGATTAATTGTCGGCTATACAATAAAAATGAAAATTGTTTTTGCACACTTCCCAGTTACAGTAAAAGTTGACGGTAAAAATATTATAATTGAAAACTTCCAAGGGGAAAGAGCTCCACGTAGAACAGTTATTGTAGGAAATACCAAAGTTGTCCCAGGTGGAGAAGACATAATTCTTACTGGAGAAGTTTGGACAGACATAACACAAACTGCAGCCAATATTGAATTAAAAACTAAAGTTAAGAACAAAGACCATAGAGTATTCTTAGATGGTATCTATGCATTTGAGAAGAAAAAAGGTTTAGATAAATAAAATTTTTAATTAGATAATGAACATTGATCCTGAGTTTGTAAAAACAACAACAGAATTCATAGACAAAACTTTAGAAGCATACAAAGCTGCAGGAGTATCACCATCTGTAGGAGACATATGGAATTGTCAGAATGTAGGGGATTTTCTGTGTGGGTTTTTTGTAGGAGAGTTAGTTGGATCAATACTTAGTGCATTTCAATATTCACAAAAAAGAGATCCCACAGGAGAGGAGCATTTAGAAATAGTAGGATTAGTAGAAAGTCGCTCTACAGAAATTAAAGAGTTTTTTTTAAAATTCAATAACTAAGTCTGCAGATTTACTAGAATTTCCAATAGTCGGAAAGATTAAATCACTTTTACCAAGGTAAACCATAGTGCCTCCCTAGCTCAGCGTGGTAGAGCATCCGACTGTTAATCGGATGGTCACCAGTTCAAGTCTGGTGGGAGGCGCTTTTTATTTCTAAATTCGAATTTAGAAACATCGATCGGTTGATAGTAATTGGTGTACTCAATTAGACAACATAGATCTAATAGATGATCGGATATTAAGAAGAATGCAGGAGATTTACATTGGTTAGAACTAGAAGAGCCAACAGGTATTGCGTAGATTGCAGTGCAAGATTGGTCTATTATCCCAGATTGTCAAACCCAAAAGCACCAAACGAACACAGAGTGTTAGTTTACGCATGTCCAGATTGCACAGATGATTTTGAAAAACCAAAAATGTTTTCAATTAAACGTAATCAGGTAGAAGATCCACTAGAGACAGTGGAAATTGAAATTACGCAACTACAGAAAAAAGTAATAACGGCAAGATAATTTTAAAAATATATGCCATATCCTGAAAAATCTGGAGGAGACTATCCTGAAAAATTAAGAAGTAGTATGTGGTATTTGCTTCCAATACTTATCGGGATGATTGGAGGAATAATTGCATATTTGGTAATAAGAAAAGATGATCCACATAAAGCAAAAAATTGTATCTACATAGGACTAGTAATGGTACTAATCGGTATTCTTTTCAATATTATGTTGCTGGGGGTAGGTGTATCAACTAATCCAGGTTTCAATGTTAATCTATAATAGAATTAGTGATAATCACAGGCACTATATCCACTATATTTCTAAATTCGAATTTAGAAACATAACTAATCAACAGTAGTGATCATCAAGATTTAGAATAATATAGAAGAGATTTTGGAATTTAATCATGAGTCTATCAAGAATGAGAGATAATGTTGAAAGATGGTTAATTCATGAAGGTTTATCATTTAATCCCGTAAAAAGTGAAGAGAATTCATTTCAAATTTTAGTAAAACATGCAGGGCAATATGGAATATCAGTAGATATTTTTGAACCAAAATCACAATTAGGAATTCTAGTAGTAGGTGCTAAAGTAGAGATGAAAAATAATCAAATTATCAGATATAGAGGATTTACTGACGAAGAGAAAACTAAATTCAGCGATAAATTATCTGATTTTTGTAATTCAATTCAAGCAATTAGTAAAATAATCAGTGAAGATGGAAAACAAAAAGTTGCAGTTTATGTCGTATTAGATGATAAAGAAAACATCAATCAACAGACAATGCTAGATGCAATTGAGAGTTTATCAGAAAAACATGAAAGGACATCCAGATTTCTACTAAAAACATTTTAAAAAATTAAACAAAAAATACTAGGAAAATAAGCCAGTCAAAATGTACGTAAGTGTACGGCATGTTAATTATGATAAGTTCTAGGAAAGAATAATTGAGAAATATATGAAATAGTAAAAAATTAGAAAACAATATTTCACATAATTTCAAAACACACAAAAAAGTTCCAAAAATACACATTTTACAAAATTGTGACTAACTGCTAAACCCCCCCTAGTAAAAAGACCATTTAGGCACCTGATGAAATTTTCGAAAGTAGTCATTTTGGATGGGGGGTTAACACTTGTGCCTAGATGCAAAAGGCAAGGGTAATTCCACCAAGGTATCCCAGCAAAACAAGGGTAAACTTTCATTGTTAGGCGTAAAAGCTAAACCCCCTAAAACAACACCATTTTTCTAAAAAATAATCAAAAAAATGGAATATTTTAATTGAAAAAGTACATCATGAATTAAAAAAATGAGTAAATTTGAGAGTACAATTTGAGATTGCAACAAAAGATCCAAGTAAAATGTTTAGAATACCCCCCTGTTTAGAGGCAATATTCAGTAAACAACACATGCAAAGTAATGAATCAAAAATTTTAAAAATTACGTTGCAACTATATATCAAAAAATGATGCAAATTTCATGGTACGTATGGGCTTAGTTATTGTAATTGGAGCAATTATCGGTTCAATGGTACTTGCAAATTATACGTACATGCAATATCAAACAAATTTCATTGAAGTTAATGAAGGTGAAACGGTAACTGTAGGACCTGTAGAGTATGTAATTACATTTGAAGGCACACATGAGGGAAGTAAAGAAGTTAGACCTGAAAATACATTTGTGAAAATTGGAATTACTGCAAAAAATATCAGTGATGAAAAAACACTACTATCAGGGGGGCAATTTTACTTGATTGATGAAAAAGATCAAAAACACAAAGCAATTTTTGGAGAATTCTCATCAACAGATCTAGTTCAAAAAGGATTAGATCCAAACCAACCAGTTCAAGTAACAACCCAATTTGATGTTCCATTTGATGAAGATGTAAATTACAAAATTATCATCAGACCAATAAAAGAACAATCCACAGTAGATACAGCATCAATTTGTTTAACAAATTGTTGATCGATAAATTGTAAAAATCAAAAAAAGTGTCAAATTTTATTATAGCAAGCGTAGTATTGTGTGACTTTTACCACATAACACACATAATTTTTGAAAAAAGTCATGGCAATATCCAAAGCCAAAAGAGCCGAAGCAGCTAAGAAAGCAGCAAAAACTCGCAAGAGAAATGCAGCAGCTAAAGCAGTAGAAGCACTAAAGGCAGCAGCAACTCGTAAGAGAAAGGCAGCAGCAACTCGAAGGAAAAATGCAGCAGCTAAAGCAGCACCTAAGAGAAAGGCAGCAGTAAAGAAAGCCGTTCCAAAACGAAAAGCCGCAGCTAAGAAAGCAGCTCCAAAGAGAAAGGCAGCTCCAAAACGCAAAGCCGCTCCAAAGAAATCTGCATCTAAGAAAGCAGCTCCAAAGAGAAAGGCAGCAGTAAAGAAAGCAGCTCCAAAACGCAAAGCCGCTCCAAAACGCAAAGCCGCTCCAAAGAGAAAGGCAGTAAAACGTAAACGTTAATCTGTCTATGCACCTTTTTTCTAATCTACGTTACTTGATTTACTATGTTTCTAAATTCGAATTTAGAAATATAATAAATCGCAGTCACACATCATTCATTCATTTTTAATTCAGGTAAAACAAAAACTCTCTCAGGTTTAATTTTAAAAATAATTCTTTTCTCACCATCCTGCTTAAACGGATAATGCTTGCGGCCCATGTATTGTTCAGTTAATTTATCTGCATGAGAATATTCACTATCAGAAATTATTTCAATTACAGTTCCACGAATAGTAGTCATGTCAAGGGGATTGTCATTAGAAGTGACAGAAACAGCTACACGAGGATCACGTAGAATATTTTTATGTTTTATTCTACCCTCAGCAGTATTTACCAAAATAAAACCATCCTCATAGTTGGCCCAAACTGGTGAAAGTTGTGGAGAACCATCCTTCATGATAGTTGCAATAAAAACAAGATTTTTTTCTGAAAATAATTTTATCGCTTTAGAATCAATCATAATTTCATGAATCCCCTTTTACAATCAGCGTATTTTTCAAATAGTTTTTAAAATTGAATTTTAACATGTTTTTTACTTATTTTAATTCAAAATAACAATTACTAATTGATCGCAATGAAAAGAGAATCAGATACAAAATAAATTCTATTTCGTATTTGATTTTTCAAGCACATTAGTCATGGCTCTATTCATAATCTCCATTACCAGGTATTGAGAATACTCTACAGATTGCTTACCCTTAGATTTGCTGGTTTTAGAACCTAATCCTTTGAGAATTTTTTCAACTTTAACGGACGTGTTGTCAATAATTTTAGAATACGTTGAATCAAAATTTTCAGGAGTTTGAAAATCCAATAATTTTGTTGACGTACTATAAAATTTAGTGATGGCACCACGAGATTCTTCAATTCTTGCAATTTCAATTAAACCAGAAACCTTCAAGATTTCTAAATGATGTCTAATAGTGGTCAATGCTTTTTTGAAACCATATTTCTTTAGGGCTGTACAAATTTGATCAGCAGATAGTGATTGATGGTATAAGATTTCAACAATTTTTGCTCGTGCAGGGTCTTCAATTGCACGTGCGTGTCCAATACTTGTAGTAACGGTACGATTTACTTTAATTTCCTTTTCTAATAATGTAGACATACTAAGATTACATTTTAATCTGATCTAAAAGATCCTCGTATCATATTTTTTTGTCCAATTGCATCAATTTTTGTTTACTTTAACAAACATGATACCGCTATGAAAAATATACAGTGGTCTACAATGAAAGTAGTAGTGCATCTAACATCATTAGTAGCATTATCATAATTATGATGTAGGTACTAAATATACCACATAGACATCAAAATTATAGTATCGGTTCCAAAAATATCAAAAAATAAAATTTCTAAAACAATGTTGGCAAATTTATCATAAACAGGTTAATTTTTGAACATATGAAAAGTATGATTCGAGTTGAAAGTTAACTAACAGTCAACATTACGTATAGAATTTAGATTAAAGAGTTGCCAGTTAATTTCTCATATGCAATAACATATCGTTTAGTAATTGTTTCAATAATTTTAGATGGAATTTGAGGTGCAGTTGGCTCTTTACCCTCATTTCGCTCATCTTCAAATTGTTTTTGATA
>Ga0209402_10001233_pt1 | contig 28587 bp, 39 predicted proteins | sample ArcticOcean_MG_C_3_FD_187437 | JGI IMG/M metagenome (GOLD analysis project Ga0209402, IMG submission 187437) | Marine microbial communities from western Arctic Ocean - ArcticOcean_MG_CB8_126 (SPAdes) (version 2) | ecosystem: Environmental > Aquatic > Marine > Oceanic | place: Arctic Ocean... | reverse complement strand
GTATTTTCAAGTCATAGGAAAAGAAAAATGTCCAATTGTCGATACGTGGTGGCAAACAGAAACAGGGGGGGTGTTAATGTCGCCAATCCCAGGATGTGTTCCAACAAAACCTGGTTCAGCTACATTGCCGTTACCTGGAATTGAACCTGCATTACTCGATGAAAATGGAAATAAAATCACCGAACCCAATACAACGGGGTATTTAGTCATAACGCAATCATGGCCAGGTCAAATGCGAACCATATATGGAGATCATCAACGCTTTAAGGATACTTATTTTTCTCAAGCCCCTGGAAATTATTTTACTGGAGATGGAGCATTTATCGATGAAGATGGATATTATTGGATTACAGGCAGAGTAGATGATGTATTGAATGTATCAGGGCATCGTATTGGAACCGCAGAAGTTGAAGGAGCTATTGGCGCTGCAACTGGAGTAGCAGAAGCTGCTGTAATCGGATATTCCCATGATATTAAAGGAGAAGGAATTTATGCCTTTGTTACGTTGATGACTGGCGTTGAACCATCCGATGATATTAAAACAGATATTTTAGCTACCGTCACAAAGATTATTGGTCCTCATGCAAAGCCAAGTATTATTCAATTTTGTGATGGATTACCTAAAACAAGATCTGGTAAGATTATGAGAAGAATCTTGAAAAAAATTGCTCAAAATGAAACAGATGATTTAGGCGATATTTCTACTCTAGCCGATCCAAGCGTTATTGATAGCTTGTTACGCTAGATTATATTCTTGTAACTGTTTTGCTGTTGCCACAATTGAATCTTCAGCGCTAATTGGTTCCCAGTTCAGTAGATCTTTAGCTTTTGTACTATGGATATTTCTTTTTTTATTAATCATTGGAACAATAAACTTCAAATCTTTTTTGAAAATAGACATAATGCTCATCAACCATTTTGGCATAACTTTGCTGGGAGCTTTATCAAATCCTGCATCTCTAAGGATGGTTGCGACTTCATCCATCCATAATGTTTTTTCAGATACAATAATTCTTTCTCCATCAGTTTTTTTATTTAGCATTGCAGTAACATGCGCTGCTGCAACGTCTCTTACATCTACAAATCCAATATGAACCTTTGATGTGCCCGGGATATTTCCATTAATCATTTGACTGATGATAGAATTTGAAGTACCAATATCTTTTGATAGCGATGGCCCTGTGACACCAACAGGATTAATAACAGTTAAAGTAAATGACGGTTTATCTGAAGACATAAAATCCCAGGCTGCTTTTTCTGCTAAAGTTTTACTTTTCCCATATGGTCGAATACCCACTTTATTTGGATCAGACCAATCTGATTCATCAAAGGAATCTTTTTCTTCTAAGGTGTCTGCCATAGCAGCAAACGAAGAAGTTAGAACTACTTTTTTAATGTTATGATTATTAGCAAGCTTTAGCACTCTTAATGAGCCTTCAACTGCAGGTTTTACAAAGAAATCTTCAGATTCTGGCGTTAGAACAAATGGAGATGCAACATGAAGAACATATTCACATCCTTCAATAGCCTCATCCCATCCTTTGTCCTCCAATAAATCAGTTTCAAATAAAGAAAGATGTTCAGTAGAAGTATTATGAGAAGATAGTGCATTTATTACTTCATCTTTTCGATCAAATGATCTTAATGTGCCGTTTACAGCATAGCCTTGTTTTAATAATTGATTAACACAGTGAAGTCCAATAAATCCTGTTGTACCTGTGACTAAAACTTTTTTCATAACTTCCCCCCCCATTTAAACTATTTTCTATCTTCTTTGTGAATTCTTTTTTCAATAATCTATGTTGTGTTTTTCGTCTTTAAATTTTGCAAATTCCTCTTCTTCTGACATTTCTTTTCCATTAACGGTAATTTTTACTTTTTCTTCACCATCAATAATTTCTTTTTCAATGCGAACATCCATCTTTTTTGAATGGTCCATATCATCCATTTCCATAATGAACATGCCTTCTGCGCCACTCATATGGGGCATTCCTGCTCCAAAGTGATGCATTTGACAATCTTCTCTGTGATCTAATGCGCGAGATCCTAAGCAGAGAAATACAGCTAAAGCTGAAAATTTAAATGCAATCTCTAGTTTTTCTTTTAATGTCATGTGTTACTCCCTTTTTTATATTAAATATTCAACTATTCTTGTTAAATAATCCGTAGCAGTTTCTACTTGCATCAATTTATCATACATAACTAATGCATATCTGCTTTGAATGCTGAAAAAAATATCTAGAATAATATCAAAAAACAACAGAAATCCCACAGCTGGAATGATATATATTTTTTTTATAAACTTTTCTGCAATAGGTTCTTTCGCAATTCCTTCAAGAGAGTTTAAGAATTCTTGTTCAACAAGATTGTCATCAAACATTTGTGGATAATTTTTATTTTGCATTGAGTTGATCCTTTAGATTTGTTTTTGCTCGCCTTAACCATGATTTTATAGTGTTTTCATTGATAGATAATTCTAATGCGATATCCTTAATACTATAATCAAGAAAATAAAACATGATAATAGCCTGACGTTGATTCAAGGGAAGCTTAGTAATCGCTTCTTTTAATGATAAGTTATTTACTATATCAATAGAAGCCCCTTTTTCAATGGTTATTTCTTCACTTCGATGTCTTTTTTCTTTGTTGTATGTCGTTAGTGCTGTGTTATATGTAATACGATACATCCATGTATATAAGGAAGATTTAAATGAAAACTTATCCAAGCTTTTCCAAATTTTTTGAAAAGATTCTTGGGTAGAATCTTCTGCTAACGTCTCATTTCTTAGTACAAATAGTGAGATATTGTACAGTTTTGATCCATATGTATTGATTGCTTGCATAAATATTTGATGTCTTGTTGTGTAATCCAATTTATTTTATAGACTTAAGTTTTGTTGAAAAAGTTGCAACTTTTTTAAATTAAGTAGGTCTAAATCATTAACAAACCAATTAGGAGAATGTTATGAAACAAAAGATACTGATGATAATGTTACTACTTTTTATCACTGGATGTGGATCATTCAATAAGCCACAAACAGAATTACATATTAATAAAACTATTAGCACTGGCCAAGAATTATTAGATATTCAAGCTGCGTTAGATGCAAATATTATTACGGAAGATGAATTCAAAGTTCAGAAAGAGAGAATTTTGAGTGGAGATAAGATTTTTGAGATTGAAATTGATGAATTTGAAAATTTTGATGACAACAATCAGATTAAAGCAATAATTCGAATGAATCTTAATGATGAAGATGTGGTATCTATTAATAATGGAGGCGAATAATGTTTGATTGGGCTTTTATTATTCCATTAGGGTCTTTTGTTATGGTTTATGGGTTCGTGAAGCTTGGCACAGAAGAAAAAATCCGTAGTAGGGAATTATTGAATAAAGAGATTATGATGGCTCTTGAAAAAGGTGTGGATGTTCCCTTAGCCCAAGAAAAAAATCCATTATCTTATTTTCGCAAAGGCATCATATGGACATTAATTGGATTGTTTGTTGGAGTAGCTTTTATTATTGACGGCGATGTCCAAGCAGCTGGAGTATTAGCATCAGTACCACTTGCTGTCGGGATAGGATATCTTAGTTATTATAAAGTAGCAAGCCAGCAAAACGAAGAAAAATAATACTTGATAACTAGTTAAGTAAAAAAAGGTCTCAAGTTGAGGCCTTTTTTGATTTCATTAAGACTTATTAGGTCCAGGGAAGAATATATTGGTTGTTTGTTGGTAAGATTTGTATTCAGGACGTTTTTTTAAAGAATAGTATTCTGATGGAATCGCGCCTGTATGATACACTAATGTTGTATACATCATTCTAGAGGTAAATAGCAGTCCTAATCCTAGTAATATCCACAGCATCATTGATTCTGTTTCATATAAGAGAATCCAAGATGGAATAGATGCAATAATCAACCCATTCCAAACCATCCATTCAGCAAAATAATTTGGATGTCTAGTGTATTTCCAAAGCCCAACATTACAGACCTGATTTTTCTTTCCTAATTTTTTCATTTCTTTTAAAAAAGATAATTTTTGCATATCTGCAACTGATTCCATTATAAATGCACCGAGCCATATTACACTTCCAATAATTTCAAGCGGTGAAATAGTGCTGTTTGAATTATTTGCAATGATAAAAGCTGGCATTGCTAGGAAAGAAGCATTGGCTAAACCTTGTAAGATTGCGTCGATTTGCATTGCTAAAGCAGTATTATTCTTTCCTGCTCTTTGCCAACGTTGTTTTTGGTATTCGTAACGCGGAAATTCTTTATTTAACATTCCTAGGCTCCACATTTTTAATGAACCAAGTCCCATGCGACCACCAATAAGAATATACATGATACTAATAGCCATAATGCGAATACTATCACTCTCACCATAGCACCAAGTCAAGATACCGATAAGTGCTACACCCCATGGCCAACCAATATCTACATATGACATACGACCCGTACGCCATATAGGTAAACACACTACAAGTGCAAATAATAATAATTGTGAAAGACCATTGATTAGACTAATTGAAGCAAATGTTTCTGTGTATAATAATAAAACCCATCCTAAAAGGAATGGAAATAGAGGAGAGAAATATTTCATTAATTATAAACCAAATCCACCACCATGACACATTAAAATCTGTCCTGTGACATAGTTAGATTCAGGAATACAGAACATATAAATAGCCCCTGCAGCTTCTTCAGGAGTTCCAGGTCGTCCAAGTGGAATCATTATTTTTGCAGATTGAAATACTGCTGAATTGACTCCTACTTTAATGGTGTTACCTTCAATATCAATGGTTGATTCTTCTTTTTCAGCATCCGCATCAGTTAATCGCGTTTTAATTAATCCAAATCCTACTGCATTGACATTAACATTATAACGGCCCCATTCTTTTGCCATCGTTTTTGCCATCCCTACTACACCTGCCTTTGCGGTTGCGTAGTTGACTTGTCCGGCATTACCATTCATCCCTGAAGTGGATGAGATATTCACCACTTTTCTATAATTGGTAACTCCTTTTTCTTTTTCTTCAAGAAATAATCTTTTAATATGTGGTTGAGCAGCACGCAGAATACGAAATGGTGCAGTAAGATGACAATCTAAGATTGCTTGCCACTGTTTATCGTCCATTTTTTGGATAACATTATCCCAAGTATATCCCGCGTTATTAACAATAATATCTAATCCGCCGAATGTATCTAAAGCTGTATTGATAAATTTATCAGCAAAATCATCAGCGGTAACACTACCGACACATACCACAGCTTTTCCACCCATTGCAATAATATCTGCTACTGTTTGATTTGCTGGATCAGCATCTAAATCATTAACGACTATATGTGCACCATCTTTTGCTAACATGAGCGCTAATTCACGACCGATACCACGACCTGAACCTGTAATTAATGCTACTTTTCCTTCTAATTTATTCCCCATATTAAAATCCTAACGATCTCCCAATGATCTCTTTCATAATCTCAGTGGTACCACCATAAATTGTTTGTACTCGTGAATTTAGATAAGCTTGAGCGATTGGATACTCTAAAATGTATCCATAACCACCATGTAACTGTAAACATTGATTTACAACCTTCAATTCTAATTCTGTTATCCACCACTTAGCCATTGCAGCTTTTTCAGGAGTTAATGTTTTATCATTCAACTCAAAGACGCATTGATCATAAAATGTACGACCTATTTCTGCCTCAGTTGCCATTTCAGCTAGTTTAAATCTAGAGTTTTGAAAGCTACCAATTTTTTGTCCAAATGCTTTACGGTCATGACAATATTGAATAGTCAGTTCAAGTATAGATTCTATAACTGCAATTGATCCAGCAGCAATAGATAGTCGTTCTTTTGGAAGATTTTCCATCATATAGTAAAACCCTTTTCCTTCCTCGCCCAAAAGATTTTCTTTTGGTACCTTTACATCCTTGAAGAAGAGTTCGGCTGTATCCTGTGCTTTTTGACCAATTTTTTCTAATTTTTTTCCTCTTTCAAATCCTTTCATACCACGTTCAAGAACTAATAAACTAATTCCCTTCGCATTTTTCTTAGAATCAGTTTTAACTGCAGTGATTACAAAATCGCTTAATAAGCCATTAGTAATGAATGTTTTACTTCCATTAACAAGATAATGGTCTCCCATATCTTTTGCGGTAGTTTTAATCCCAGCTAAATCACTACCACCACTAGGTTCTGTCATGGCTAATGCGCCAATTGTCTCTCCGCTACAAATTTTTGGTAGCCATCGTTTTTTCTGTTCTTCATTACAATGAGATAATAAGTATGGTATCACTAAATCATTTTGTACAGAATGTGCAAATCCAGAGGATAAAGATCTTACTCCTTCTTCAATAAGAATGGTATTATATCGATAGTCATCAATCTCCATGCCACCATATTTTTCAGGAACATCAATTCCAAAAAAATTATTTGCTCCAGCTTTTAGCCAGGCTTCACGTGACACTTGTCCATCTTTTTCCCATTGTTCATTATTAGGTGTAATTTCACGTTCAAAAAATGTGCGAACTGCATCCTGAAATATCATTTGTTCTTCCGTTAAATGTTCTTTTTTCATAATTATTTTCCCTAATTATTTAATTTACTATCCCCGATTATTTAATATTGTATGTTACATATTTTTTTATAATTATTCCTTTAGAACTTTTTAAATTCTTTCAATTAAAAAAAATGAGGAAAATATGACTACTAATAAAGTTTTATCGATTACATGTGTTGTAGCAATTGCAAGTATTTTAGGATTATCGTATTACTGGAATGATTTTCTTGGATCATTAAATGTTAATGTTTCAATGGATAGAGAGCTAGCCTTGTCAGAAGGGCAAGAAGCGACAAAAGATTTTGACATACTAGGTGATGACCTTGATCAAGCGGCAGCGTATAGTTTTAGTTCTAGCTTACGTGATTATGTAGAATTAAAACAAGGTGGTAGAGAAAAATTTCAATCGATTATTGATAGTGATATTTTTTCCCCATATAACTGGATTGTAAGAACATTTAAAGAAGGTCAAGTAGCTGAAGCAAGTTTTATGTTTAAGCCGGATGGATCTTCTAATGGATATCGTGTTAAAATTCCAGAGGATCATGATTCAGATAGTTTATCAGAAGAAGACGCCCTCAGTTTAATAAGTCTTAAAATTAATGATCATTGGTCTGGAGACTTTGCAGACTATTCATTGATAGAGTCTTCTTTTGAAGAAATGCCAAATGGGAGAGTAGATCATTCTTTTGTGTTTGAGCATCAAGTTCAAGATATCGGAGATGCAAAATATAGGTTGGATGTTGATGTCTCAGGAGTGCTGGTCAGTTCTGTGCTGCCTAGTGCATTTATTCCTGAATCATTCAATCGTGAATTTGCTAATATTAGATCAGACAATGATACCATTGCTATGTTCGCAAACTTTGCATTTTTAGGTATCTATATATTAGTGATAGGATTAGGGGCCATAGTCATTTTTTATCGTACAGGATGGCTACGATGGAAATCTTCAATGTTAGTTGCAGGATTCATTGCTATAACCAGTACATTAGTATCATTGAATTTTTATCCAACGCTGTGGATGTCTTATGATACTGCCACGAGTAAATCACAATTTATGCTAGAAGGTCTTTTGGGTATGCTAGCAAATGGCGTTGTGAACTTCTTACTTTTTGGACTAACATTTGTTATTGCAGAATCGCTTACAAGAAGAGCATTTCCAGAACATATTCAATTATGGAAAACATGGACGATGAATGTTGCTAATTCAAAGCGCGTACTAAATGATACTATTTTTGCTTATTTGGTTGTTCCAATTAAGTTAGCTATAGTTGGTGGATTTTATATTCTTATGGAAAAATATTTTGGATTTTGGTCGCCAGCAAGCAGTATGGCTGACCCCAATTATCTTGCATCTATTTTCCCATGGTATACAGGGCTTGCGATTTCATTACAAGCAGGATTTTGGGAAGAAATGCTTTTCCGTGCTGTACCAATTGCAGCAGGAGTATTAATTGGAAAAAGATATAATATGCGTTTTACTGGACTGGTAATTGCTATGATAGTTCAGGCGTTAATTTTTGGAGCAGGGCATGCTAATTATCCTGCACAGCCTTCATATGCTAGGGTAGTAGAACTATTTTTACCGTCTATTATTGTGTATGGAATGCTATACTTACAATTAGGGGTTATATTCGGCGCTATTACACACTATTTGTATGATGTTGTATTATTTTCACTGCCTATATGGTATTCAAGCGGTTATGTCGTTGATAAATTTATGACAGTTCTTGGTGGCGCTATTCCATTGCTAGTCATTTTATATTTTAGAGTGAAAGCTAATAAATGGTCTGAAATAGACGATACATCACTTAATAAAGGGTTTGAACCAACCCCACCTGAAGTGCAAAAAGCTAAGGAAGAATCGACCGCTATTGTGCAAGATAGATCGCCATTAAATAAAAAAGTCTTATTGGGTTCCATTATATTTATTGTTGTAGCGATGGCATCATTTCAATTGAGTGATTCTGATGTTTCTATAGAGTCACCAAGCGTCAATCGTGAACAGGCCATTGACATTGCAGAAGATTTTCTTGTCACCCAGAATATTACTTTAGCTGAAGGATATGAAGGAAACGCAATGGTCGTTACGGGTTATCCTGCTTCCGATTTTATATGGGAAGAATTAGGATCTGATACCTTTAATAATTTGTTAGGCTCTTACGTACTAGCTCCAAGATGGAAAGTTCGATTTGCTAAATTTGATGGAGAAGTAGAAACCCGAGCAAGAGAAGTCATAGTTTCTGTAGACTTTGAGGGCAATCCTATCCGTTTTTATAATAAGTTTCCTGAAAATGAAGTAGGAGCGTCTTTAAGTCAATCAGATGCAAAGGTCATAGCAGATCAAGCCTTAAGCGAGCACTTTAATCTTAGTACAAGTATGGTCAGTTTGGTTAGTGCAGTTGAATCTCAAAAACCAGAACGATTAGATTGGATATTTACGTATGCAGAAGATAGAGAGATAGACTATGAAGGCTCTCAATTCCAAAGTATCATTACAGTATCAGGTGATCAACTTGCTGGATTTTCACAATTTGTTTATATCCCTGAAGAATGGGAGAGAATGAAGCGCGATAGAGAAGGATTTTCAGGAATACTTGCGATGTTGTTTACTATTCCTGGAGGATTATTTATTGGCGGATTATTGCTTATACGTTCTTTTAAGATGCTTATGGATAGAAAAGTAAATCTTAGAAAAGGGGCATTATTTGGAGGAATTCTTCTTATTAGCGGTCTTGTTAAGTTCTTCAATGACTCTTCGTTTCTTATGACGTTACCTACAGATCAACCAATAGCAAATTTAATGAGCATAACGTATATCTCTACTATAGCAGGAATCCTAATCATAGGATTAGCCCAAGCACTATTTTTCGGTAGTTTAGGCACAATGTTAAAATCAACCATAAATCGTAGCTCACTTTCTGATTCTATAATAGGAGGATTAGTCGCTGCACTATTAGGAGCAACATCTGCGATGCTTATCGGGACATTCCAATTAGATTTAAATCCTAATTTTCCTAGAATAACTCTTGGAGGATCATATTATCCAATATTAGATACATTTAATATTTATGGAGGATTATTCATTTCAGTGGCATTTAGTTTATTCTTTGCTAAAACCTTATTTGAATGGACGGATGGATATTCTAATAATATCAAGTCTAATGTTTATGGGATATTATTGGTCATGTTTGTATATGGCGGAGAGATTGGAATGCAGTATAATATTGGCCTATCTTTAGTGTTGATAACGCTATACTCTATTGTACTCTTTATGGTTTATAAATTTATTATCAAGAATAACTACATGTTAATACCATTTATGGTACTGTTTGCTAGGGTAATTAATATATTTGCAGGGAATGAATTAGGAGCATTTAATTCTTATCCTAATGAAGCAATATTATTGGGAGTATCTTATGCAATAGGGCTAGTAGTGTGGACGCAATTAACAAAGTTCTTCTTCGATACAGATCAATAGCTTAATTTGAATAATAATGAATAAGAATATACTATTTTTCTTTGCAGCAACAGGGTTGCTAGTAGTGAACAATCTTTTTCTCTACTGGCAGTTTTTTGAATTTAATTTTGCTCTTTTCTTATCCAATACTATAGGAGTAGCTCTATTTATAGAGGCATTTATGCTCATGTTTTTGCTTGCCTACTATTTTAAGCATCATCCTATCGGTAAATATAAGTGGTATTGGTTAATTATATTCTCTTTATTGGGCAGTTTATTGTTTGCACTCCCCTTTTATTACTGGCTTAACACAAAGGATAAAAAGTAGTACATTACTGTTTATGTCTTTTAAGAACAAAACAGTAATTATTACTGGAGCGTCCTCTGGAATTGGAGAGGAAACTGCTAAAGTATTTTTGTCATCTGGAGCAAAAGTCATCTTAGTATCCAGGAACAAAGAAAAGATGGAAACATCTTTCCAATCGTATGATGCAAATCAATATGCAATATATCCTTTTGATTTGAGTCGTTTAGATGATATTGATTCATTTATAGATAATATTATCACTAAAGAAGGCCCAATTGATATTTTGTTTAATAACGCAGGAATTAGCCAAGTGTCTTTATTTGAAGAAAGCGATATGACAGTTATCGATCAAATTATGCAATTAGACTATTTTTCAGTCGTAAGAGTAACTAAATCTATTGTACATCATATGATAGCAAATGGCGGAGGACAGATTGCAACTAATACCAGCATAGCAGGATTGATTCCTTCACGTAATCGTACCGCATATTCATCTGCTAAATTTGCATTACATGGATTCTTTGATAGCTTACGATTGGAAGTGGCTAAGCACGATATCAGCATTACCTTAGTTGCACCTGGAAGAGTCCAGACTAATGTTGGTATGAATGCATTGACAGGGACTGGAATAGCATATGGCAAGAATGATAGAGGCCATGATAAGGGATTATCTGTAGAGAAAGCAGCCCATCAAATTGTCAATGCGATTCATAGAAAAAAAAGATTAGCGATTATTGCAAAATGGAACGACATTGCATGGCTTGGAGTGATTATAAATAAATTTTTCCCTAGTTTTTATATCTTTCTGGCAAAAAGAATAAACGCATAACATATTAAACATGAAGTATTCTATTCTAGAAGATCCAAGATATAGTCATTTAGCACAACCTAAATCAATTCTATTTAAGATTTTATCATTTGTTTTTGATTTATATGCTAATACTGTATTGACATTTTATACACCAGTCAAAGTCATTGGAAAAGAAAATATCCCAAAAGACACCCCATTTATTTTTGCCAGCAATCATAATAGTCATATGGATATTGCTGTTTTAGCATACTCGACTCGATTAGGATATGAACGTTTTGGATTTTTAGCAGCAAAAGATTATTGGTTTGATAATGATTTTAGACGAAAATTTTTTAAAAACTTTATTAACCTTATTCCAATTAGTAGACGACAGAATCCAGAATCTCTTGATTTGGAAGATACGCTTACTTTATCAAAAGGGTTTGTCGGTTTAGGTAACAATATTATTATGTTTCCAGAAGGATCTAGAGGAAAAGCTGGAGAATTACAACGTTTTAGAAAGGGGACTGCAAGATTTGCAATGGGATTAGATATACCTATTTTGCCTGCAGCAATGATGGGTACCGAAAAAGCTTGGCCTAAAGGAGGGCGCTTTATGAGATCTGTTCCAATTACGATTAAAATTCTTCCTCCAATACAATCAAAAAAAGATAGATCAAAGCTAACGGACAAAGCATACATTAAAGAACTATCATCTCAAACAAAAAAACTAGAGAAAGTAATTACAGAAGCTTTGAAAGAATTAGAATAGAATAATTAAGAGTTAGTCTTATTTGATTGATGTGATACTATTGCTAAAACTACTGCAATAATTACATCTTGAAGAGGAGTTGCTTGCGGGTAGCCAAAATTCCATATACAAACGAAGATAAGCCAAACGAAAAAAGTACGATTAAACATTAAAGGTGGGATTACCCGAGAAAGTACCAAGTCTTATGAGGTACCATTACTAGCATAAAAAACGTGAAATAGACTAAGCCAATTAGTCCAAATATTTTTAACATTGTTATTGAGTTATTATCCATTATTTTTTACTTCTTTAATAAGCCTTAAATATAGTGATTTCTGGAAATAAAATATGAACTCTTTTTTGATAATCCTCATAGGTAAGTCACACCGTAAGTAATTCTTTAGTTTTTATCGTCATTTGTTATTGATGCAATACTCATATTTTCAGATACTAGATATATATATCCTACGACAATACTGTACAGAAGAAAGGTGCTATGCATAATAATTGCTCCTGTTTGTGCTAATTCTAGATTAATACCATATAAATTGTGTAGACAATAAATCACTGCTAAATGATATGTTCCAATTGCAGCAGGAGCTATAGGCAATGAAGTAACAATACTAGATATAATGGTCAATCCTAAAGCCTGTTCTAGAGTTAGTATAATGCCAATCGCCTTCAGCGATAAGATTACATATGCTACAAAACTAATCCATAGCAACATGGACCAACCCCCTAAACGAATCTTGTTTTCTGATACTAATGTATAGCCTTCAACAAAACTAGTGAGTGATGGAAAGGTTCTGAGCACTCTATTGGATAACGTATGTCGTCCAAAAATAATTAATGAACTCAGAAAAGATATCCCAATAACAGTCAATATGAATTGAATACCAAAGAGATTAGTATACCCTAGTAGAATTAATATGATAGTAAATAATCCTACCACCCAAAGATCGATAATTTTCTCTCCAACAAGGCTTCCAATCAAGTAACTAAGTTTTATATCTTTATCATGGTTTGATAATAGTTTTGCACGAAATATATCTCCGGCTCTAAATGGAAGAATATTATTCAAGAAATATCCAATATGTGTTGTGGAAGAATAATGATTGAGCGTAAGAGATCTTGGAGCATTTAAGAGAGTTCTCCATCGCAAAGACCTCAAAATAAACGTAACATTAGTAATAATTAAAGCTGCAATTATATAAGATAGATTTGTATTAGATAACGCGCTAAAAACTTGCTGTAAGTTAACCTGTTGAAATGCTATATAAAGACAGGCAAGAGAAACGCCAATCGAGAGTATTTTTTTCAAGGATTCTTTTTATCTCGTTGAAATTCATAAGACACAATGCGTTTTTTCATTGGCTCTCCATTTTCATCAAGATGTTCACTGACGTCAGTAGGAGACTGATACTCCAATGGAACGTCCGTTTTAACTTGGCAATTGCTCATTAATCCTAGCATCGCTACGAGCATGATAAGTGCAATAATAGTTGGAAAGTGTTTGCTACCCATTGATGTTAAAGTTTTTGAAGAACCTTGTTTGTGTTGCTAGATAGAAAATTTCAGGCAAGCCCAAGAATTGGAATATTCCACATATAACAAACCATCCTTTTTGATCATTTCTTCCTGCAAACCAAAGTGCTAATAATGTCCAAATTGCTTCCCACAAAGTTAAAACAGCTATAATCCATGGTTTAGATTCTAAAAGTTGAGTTAATTGTTCAGCAAATTCCATAATAATGTCCTTTTTTAAGGGTTAAAAAGTAAAGAGATAAGAAATACAAAGAGTACTACTCCTCCAAATATTCCCCAATAATATATTCCAAATTCCATAGGCTATTTTAGCTATTATTATATGTGATAAGAAATAAAAATATTTTTTCTTTCTTGCACCCCATTCGGTATATTCTTTAGTGAATAATTTAAAACCAGAAAGTACAGCAATAACAATCTATAGCGCTACTTGGTGCGGTCCATGTAAAATGGCAAAAAAATTCTTAACAGAAAATGGATTTTCTTTTAATGATATAGATATCGAAGAGAATAATATTACCAGAGAGGAAATGGCAGCAATGACAAAAGGAACAACAGTTCCTCAAATTATTATTAATGATATTCCTATTGGCGGTTTTGAAGATTTAATACAGTATTTTGAGAGTCACAATACTTAAGCGATAGCTTGACGTTCCACAACTTTTTTCCCTTGAGTGGCTTTCTTTAAATTACCTACAAGTTGCCCACATGCTCCATCAATATCATCTCCCCTTGTAACTCGTAAAGTTGTAATGTATCCCTTATCAAATAAATGTTTTTTAAATGCTTCAATATTTCTGTCATTAGATCGCTTGTAATCGCACCCATCAAAAGGATTAAATGGAATTAGGTTAATTTTGCAGGGTAGGCCAGACAAAATTTTCCCGAGACTTTTTGCATGATCCATAGAGTCATTGACACCATCTATTAAAATATATTCAATTGTTACGTGTCGCTTGTCTTCATGTAATGTTAGATAGTTTTTACAGGCGTCAAGCAATTCATCAATTGGATATTTTTTATTAATTGGAACAATAATATCTCTGAGGCTGTCATCAGCTGCATGCAAAGATATGGCAAGCGATACATCTGTCCTGTCAGCCAGTTTTTTAATCTGGGGAACTAATCCAGCAGTACTAATGGTTATTCTTTTTTTAGATAAAAAATATGCTGATTCATTACGCATAATCTCGGCAGATGTAATTACTGGTTCAAAGTTTAAAAGGGGTTCACCCATTCCCATAAAGACCACATTAGTAATTGGAGTATCTGTTTTGTCATGGAAATTTGCTAACCACAGTTGTCCAATAATTTCATCTGATGTTAGATTTTTTTCAAACCCTTGTGCTCCGGTGGCACAAAATGTACATTGAAGAGCACAACCTGCTTGAGAAGAGATACATAGAGTGATTCTTTTCTTTTCAGGTATTCTTACCATTTCTATAGATGAACCTGAATCTAATTGAATTAAATATTTCTTAGTTCCGTCTTCCGATACCAATACTTTCTTTAATTCTGGAGGTACTAGAACAGCTATTTCTTTCATTTTTTCTCGAAGAGGTTTGTTAAAATTGCTCATATTAGCAAAATCTAACTCACCTTTTTGATGCACCCATTTTAACAATTGTTTTGCTCTGAAAGATGGTTCATCTATATCTAGAAAAAATTTCTCTAATTCTTCTTGTGAGCAACCTAATAAGTTTTTTCTATCTGCCATAACTTGTTAATTTCGTTTGAAAAATCCTTCTCTTTATTTTCAATGATATCTACTATCAAATCAATTGGATTTGGAAAATCTATTTTAATCTTTTTACTGTTATGAATCCAATCTTTAATAGTGGACACATTAATTTTTTTTGATATGGTTGCATATCCAAGTTCGTGAAGTATTTTTGCATTATGTTCTTGTTCGGGTTGACCTTTTAATGGCTTGCATAGCATTGGTTTTCCTAAGAATAGTGCTTCTGAAGGTAATTGAAACCCAGCATTAGTAATCAGAGAGCTACATCTCATTAAATCTTGTTTGAAGGTTGTATTTGAGAATGGTTTTAAAGTGATATTATCAATTCTTTCTATCGATGCAATCTTGGTGTATACTATAAATTCTTTTGATATTTTTTGTAATATAGCAATCATGTCATCTAGGTTTTCCCATGGTAAATACACTAAAATATCTTCACTCTTTTCATCTGTATTTATCTCTTTATGCAGCACAGGATCAATAAATGGCGGAAGAATTGATTGATTAAAATGATAGAAATGAAAAGGGATAGTAAAATTAACAGGGGTATACATTTTTGGAAAAAATATACTAGCAAATTTCATTTTCTTTGTCATTGGGATATCTGTATAAAATGAATATTGATGACCTATGCCCATGCATGGTATGTTATATTTTTTAGCAGCATAAGCGCTTATAGGGTCAAAATCAGTAATGACAAGATCATATGCATCCTCTATAGACCGTACATCATTAAAAAATTGTATTGGATGAGAGTGTAGTATGGTTTTGATATAGCTAAGTTGACCTTTGTCATTCACAAAAGTAAATCCTTTTTTAATGTGAAATGGTTTTAAGTCATCTATATCAAAAAGATCTTTTTCTTCTTTACCGCTTAAGATAACATTGACTGAATGCCCTCTTTTTTTTAGAGCTTCTACAATAATTCTAGACCTACTAATATGACCGTTACCCGTTGCAGCTATTCCATATAAAATGTTCATCTATGAAATTAATTGACTTTGCTGTGGTTTAGGAGCCATTCATAAAGATACTCATTTTCATATGTTCTAGTCCATGAGTCATGATGAGCGTCTGGATAGAGAGTATATTTGATATTCCCCCCAATTTTTTCAATCGCACGAACCATCTTTTCTGATTCATTTGAAGGAACCACATTGTCTTTTCCTCCATGAAATACCCAGATTGGAACATCTTTAATGCTATCAGGAATCTCAAGACCAGGAATTCCTCCACCGCAGATAGGAACAGCGGCCGCAAATAGATCTGGCCTTTCACTTAATAAGCTCCAAGTTCCATATCCTCCCATGCTTAATCCAGTGACATATATTTTATCTTTATCCACTTGATAGTTATCTATTACTGATTCAAGAAGTGCAATTAAATCCATTTGCATTGCTTGATCAGGCCATACATGATCAATGGGGCATTGTGGTGATACTGCAATAAAAGGAAAAGTATCTGTTTTCTCTGAAATTTTAGGTATACCATGAATCTTCACCAACTCCAAATTATCTCCCCTTTCTCCCATACCATGCAAGAAAAGAATCAGAGGCCATTCTTTTCCACGGTGTTCTTGATATCCATTAGGAAGGAAAAAAAGATGATCTAACCCATCGTCCACCTCAATTTTTATATTCGTACCTTCAGGATATTTATTTTCACACCCTTGGCTTGATAGAGAAATAATTAGGCAAAGAATAATTATAAAGTTATAATTTTTTATGCGTACCATCACAATACGGTGAATTTTTAGTAGCCTTACAACCACACCAAGCAATATTACTTTCTTTTTCATTATGTATAACTATTGGTGAAAAATCAGTGCCTTTATGACTTCCATCACAGAATGGTTGATTGGTAGATTTACCACAAGCACACCAATAATATTTTTTCTTTTCTCCCTTTAGTACATAGGGAAATTTTTGTGCGGTTACAGCTTTACTCATTATTGTGGTCTTTTAACTTTTTTTAATATATTTCTTAGCATAGTACTGGACGTATGGAGAGTGTAAGAAAAGTAGATAATTTCAACGTTATATTGACTTAAATCTTTTTCTATTTTAATCCATTCTTTGGTGCCTTTCCAGTCATCACCAACAAACATCCTATCAAACTTTAGATTATTCCATGCTTCCATTTTATTGTAGTTGGTTTGCGGAACGACTTCATCAACAAATTTAATTGACTCAACAATTTCCATCCTTTCTTCAAACGGAATAAAAGGTTTTTCTCCTTTTACTGACATTGTAAGTTCATCGGTGGTGATTCCGACAATAAGATAATCACATTCAAGTCTTGCTCTTTTTAGTATGTTGAGGTGACCAATATGAAATAAATCAAAGACACCAGTTGTATAGCCAATTTTTTTCATGATACCGTAAAATACTTATTTCTTTTCTAATAAATAATCTATTATTCTTTTGCTCGCTCTTCCATCTAAAGACCCTGCTAATTTATTTGCATAATGTAATCGATTTTTGGAAAGAGATTTAGGATTGAGCATCTGCTCTTTAACATTATTTTTTAGTGTTTCATATGAATCAGAACGAACAGCTATTTTAGAATATTCATTATAATCTTTGTCCATACGTTTTTTAAATCGGTAAGAAAAAATTCCTCTATAGGTCCAACGTAATTTTAGAAAATTACACCATATTACTGGCTTATCTAAGGCAGCAAATTCAATAATTGCTGATGAAGCATCACTCATGAGTAAATCAGCTGTTGCCATAAAAGGTACGAGAGAATAATCACGAACTTTTGCCAAATAAACATTGTCATATTGGGACCAATGTTCAAGCAGTTCGCGTTGTTTTTTGTATTTCTCTTTGCTTAAGGAGAAATAATGTGGCTTGATCATTATATTAAATTCTTGGAAATCTTCAGGAAAGTTTTTTGGAAATCTTTCAATACTGCTAGGATAAAAAGTAGGAGCATATACTATTGTTTTTTTTTCTGGATCTAGGTTTAAGTTTTTTAGGTCAAATCCAGTTATATCACCATTAAGAATTGGGTCTAGTTTGCAAAAACCTACATTCACAAAATTATTATCAGGGTACATATTTCTAAGACGATTCCTTCTATATTCTCCCTCTACAAATCTTACAGTAGTTGGAGTATCTGATTTTGTGTAATAACTTGATTTTGGACCAACGCCATGACCAAGCTGAATAGATTTACTTACTTGATGAATTTGATCAAGAAAAGGAAATGTATTTCCAAAAAATATCCAATCAGCTTTTTTGTCTTGATAGTATTCATTCGCCTGAGATTTATTTTGAATCCATATATGATTTAAATTCTCTAATTTGATGATATCTTCTATTATTTTATCAAATTTCCCATGATGAAATACAAATGTTGCATTGCCTTTATTTCGTCTTAAGAATTCATGATAAACGGGAAGGTATTGAGGTAAGTAATAGAGCTCTTGAACATCAAAAAGAATAGATATATTTTTATTATGCATTATTTTGTCCGGATAAAGAAAAATATCTATCTAAGACCAATAATGAAATTAATTTTTCTTTTTTTATGTCTTTAAATTGTTCTACATGATTATGAGCATTTTCTATAATTTTAAGTGCTTCTGTTTCATTTTCAGAATAGTAGGACATCTTTTCTTCTGCATCAGAAAAGTTATCTTTTACCTCGATATAATGAACATCGGGTTTTAGAATCCCTTCCATAAACCATGTTTCGTATCGCGGTTTTGGCATAATGCAAATAGAGTTTGATGACATAACCCATTTCAGATTAGTAGCAACATCATGACCTTCAATGCAAAAAATAAATTTATAATCGAGTTGATCATAAATAGACATAAATCCTTTATGCCATGGAGTATCTATAATCGGACTTCTTTGTCCGATATTAAAAGTAGGAATATGATTATAATTTTGTAGAAAATATTGTCTGATTTTTGAATTATTTCCATTTCCTCTCCACACTGCACCATATTTTTTATCTGAAAATTTTCTAGAATCATTTATAAAATGAAAATGTCTTACTCGATTTAATTTCATTAAGATAGAATTATTGTTGTCGGTAATTGGCCTACTCTTTACAATGGATGGTGCTATTGGCACGTCTGTAATATCTTCCGAATAAACAGTCTAGTTTTTATTAGAGTCAAAAAATGAAAAAATATTATATAGGTCAAAAAAATATGCACTATGCTTGAATTTTTTAAATAGGGTTTCCATCTTGAGTTGTTTATGAGTTAATGCATTTTTTGATAGAGTAAAATTTTCTATTTTTTTATTATAGTAGTTTAATCTGGAAAGAATATATTGGCGGTTATATTTATCTAACTTATTTAACTCAGATTGCAATTGTATTTGATAAAATTTTCTTGGTATTAGAAACAAGATTGTATTTTTTAAGTAATAGAAAAATTTCACTTTGTGATATCGAAGATTATTTATTGTTTTCATAGCTCTATTTCTTAATTCCGAATGAAGTATAGGTGCTTTTATTGGTAGTAGTTTCATGTCTAATGAAGCGATTTTTTTGAACAGAAATGCTGTTTTTATAAGGCCTATCATGGTAGAGGTGTAGGCAAGCTGATCTATTGCGAATTTGCTTAGATTGTATACCTATGTTATTAAGTCTATAGCCTAGTTCACAGTCTAATCCTCCGTATTTCATGCGTTCATCAAAGCCATTTACTTTTAAAATATCTTTGCGCCATGCAGAGGTATTGTTGCCATTAAAAGTGGAGTTAGTAGGGGTTATTTTATCGAAGAGAGTGCTTAGTAGTTTTATTTTCAATATTTTAAAATAATTTTTAGATAACATTTGTCCATTTAAGAATAAGAAGCTTTTATTGAAGCATTGTTGAGATATAATTTTATCTTCTGTTATAAGTTCGGAAACCGATGGATTCAGTGGAAAGTGTCCTCCAGATAAAAAATAACCTTCTTCTGCTAAGTTTAGATGCACATCGATAAAGTATTGATTTGGGATACAGTCTCCATCTGTAAAGATAAGATAGTCACTTTGACTTGCTTGAATTGCTTTATTAAGTATGACACATTTTTGGAACCCATTATCTTCATGCCATATATGGTTGATACGAAGATTAGTATTTTCTTTGAAGCGATCTACAACCTGTTTTGTTTTCTCGTTTGAACCATCATCAGCGATAATAATATCAAAATTTTTATATGTCTGACAGGTATATCCCGTTAAAACCTTTGTTAGAAAATGTGGCTTATTATATGTTGAAATAATAATTGAAGTTGATTGCATTTGCTAAAATTATTTATCATCAATCTTATAACCTATTTTTTTTTAAATTAGATATAGTTATGAATATAAAAGAATTAACAGTTGGGATCGAAGAAGAATATCAGGTTATTGATCCAAAAACAGGTGAACTGACATCATATATTGCTGAATTTTTAGAGCGAGATGCGATGCTTGTTAGAGATAGCATGGTTCCTGAGTTTCTAAAATCGCAATTAGAGGTGACCAGTAAGGTTTGTAAAAATATTAAAGAGGCAAGAAGTGAAGTAATTCGTTTGAGACAACTTGCATCCAATTATGCGAAAGAAAATAATTGTAAGATTATTGCTGCTGGGACTCATCCTTATTCACATTGGAAAGATCAAGTTCTTACAGATAAAGAGCGTTATCATGGCCTTTATGATAGTATGCAATACGTAGCAAAAAGATTGCTGATTTTTGGCATGCACGTGCATATAGGTATTCCAGATAAAGATCTTAGAATAGATGTAATGAATCAAATGAGATATTTTATTCCTCACATATTAAGCTTATCTAGTTCTTCTCCTTTTTGGCAAGGGCAAGATACAGGGTTTAAATCATATCGAGGTATTGTATTTGAAGATTTACCTAGAACAGGACCACCAGAAATATTTGATTCTTTCAAAGCATACGAAGAATTTGTACATCAATTAATAACAACAAAATCTATTGATGATCCTTCTAAAATTTGGTGGGATATGAGACCGCATCATAAATTTCCAACTTTAGAATTTAGAATGTGTGATTCAACAACAAAGGTAGATGAAGTGATAGCAATTGCTGCTTTAATTCAGGCTCTTGTTGCTACAATGATCCATAATCGTGAACGCAATATTAGCTGGAGAAATTACAGACAATCTCTTATTTCAGAAAATAAATGGAGAGCAATGCGACATGGTATTGATGGAAAAATAATTGATTTAGGCGCAGTAAAAGAAACAGATACAAAGACATTATTTCATGAATTGCTTGAGATAGTCAAGGATAGCGCAAAAGAATTGGGTACAGAAAAAGAGATTGAATATATTTATACAATGCTAGAAAATGGTACCAGCGCAGATCGACAATTAAAGATGTATGAAGAAACGCAAGATTTCAAAAAAGTAGTTGATATGTTAGCCAAAGAAACGCTTGAGAATTGCTAGAATATGAATCCATCAAAGTCGAAATGTATCGTACTATTAAGCGGAGGGCTAGATTCCACTACAGTTTTAGCTATTGCAAAAAAAGAATTTGAAATATTTGCATTATCTTTTGATTATGGACAGAGACATAAGTTTGAACTTCAAGCTGCAGAGTTAATTGCGAGGAATAATTCCGTTCATACATTTCAAACGATTACTATAGACCTGAAACAATTTGGTCATTCAGCCTTAACAGATGATATTGCTGTTCCTAAAAATCAAGAGATTGGCAATGAAATTCCTATAACATATGTACCTGTGCGCAATACTATCTTTTTATCCTATGCATTGGCGTACGCAGAAGTGAATAATATTTATGATATTTTTATTGGAGTAAATGCATTGGATTATAGCGGTTATCCAGATTGTAGACCTGAGTATATAAGCGCATTTGAGAAAATGGCTAATCTTGGGACAAAATTTACACAAGGAGATAAAAAAATTACTATTCATACACCTTTAATTAATATGACTAAATCAGAAATTATTTTAAAAGGAAGTGAGCTGGGAGTGTCTTATAAGGAGACTCATTCTTGTTATGATCCTTCAAGCGAAGGACTAGCTTGCGGAGAATGTGATGCGTGTATTTTGAGAAGAAAAGGATTTGATATGTCCAATACCCCTGACCCAACACTGTATCGATGAGTTATAGCATTAAAGAGATATACTTTACCATTCAAGGGGAAGGATTCCAGACCGGGAAAAAAGCAGTATTTTGTCGTTTTTCTGGCTGCAATTTATGGACAGGAAGAGAAGAAGATCGCAATAAAGCAACATGCACTTTTTGTGATACTGATTTTTTTGGAACTGACGGAGAAAATGGAGCAAAATATGCATCTTGTCATGATTTGATTAACAAAATTGAAGAGTGTTGGCCAAAAGGAGTAGATGAAAAATTTGTAGTATTTACAGGCGGAGAACCCTTACTTCAATTAAATCAAATATTAATTGATGAGCTACATAAAAAAGGATTTAAAATAGCAATTGAGACAAATGGAACCATGTTACCCCCTAACAATATTGACTGGATATGTGTCAGTCCTAAAAAAAATGCGAAGCTCGTTTTATTAAAAGGAGATGAGTTAAAGCTGGTTCATCCTCAGCCCAGTTTTGGACCAGGGCAATTTGAAAAACTAAATTTCTCCCATTTTTTTGTACAACCCATGGATGGAAAAGATTTACAAAAAAATATCTTGGAATGTGTATCTTATTGTGTCGAAAATCCGCTATGGCGATTAAGCTTGCAAACACATAAGATAATAGGGATAAAATGATATGTTTGAATTAACGAGAAAATATGAATTTCATGCTGCACGCAAACTAACACTGTTAGATTTAGATCACCCATGTTCTCAACTACATGGCCATACATTTTCTGTTATGGTGGAACTTGCTGGAGAGATAGACCCATCTAAAGGTTGGGTACTTGATTTTTTTGAAATTGATACAATTTATAAACAAGAAATACATAAATTATTAGATCATAAATATTTAAATGATATTGGCGAGCTTTCCAATCCTACCACAGAACATATTGCTGCATGGATTTGGAGAAAATTAAAACCGCAATTAACTGGATTAACTGGAGTGACTGTGAGTGAAGGTCCTAACTATTCATGTACATATAGAGGAGATTAATTATGGCAGAAGCACAAGGAAAAGAATTTACATTTGATAGCGAAGATCATATTAATCCTGATTTTCTTGAAACATTCCCTTTTGATAGTAAAAAGCAATATATCGTTACTAAAACTAGAGAATTCAGTGCAGTGTGCCCTTTTAGCGGGCTTCCAGATTTAGCAGATGTTATTATTGAATATTTTCCTGAAGGAGGAAAATGTGTAGAGTTGAAATCGTTAAAATACTATTTTGTTAGCTTTAGAAATGTCGGTATTTATCAAGAAGCAGCTACTAAGCGTATCTTTGACGATCTTAGTAAACTATTAAATACTTCTAAAATAAAAATCACTACTATTTACAATACAAGAGGCGGATTTGATACTACATGCATTGAAGGGTCGTTATAGATAATGAGAGCTTTTAATAATACTTTAGCAGCATGGGGTATAATTGGGATTATAGTATTTATTATAAATGATTATTTATATTATAGAACAAATACTGATCAAACTTTTTTAGAACATATTATTATTGGATGGTTAATATTTATATCAACCGCATTGACATTAATTTTATTTTATAAGGAGAAGAAAAAATGAGTTATGCTGAAAGATTATATAAAGCTATTACGCTTAATGTTGAATTCTACGAATCTGTTGAAGCTGATAAATCTTTAACAAGACAAGCGATGATGACTGTAGCTTTAGTTGCTATCGTACAAGGTTTTGTCGTAGCTGGAATTACTGCACCTATTGCATTGGCACAAGGAGTATTAGGAAGTATCATTAGGTGGTTTATATGGGCATTCTTTATTGCATTTGTTGGAACAAAAATATTGCCAGAACCTGAAACTGAATCTAATACGGGAGAGTTGTTACGTACCTTAGGTTTTGCGTATGCTCCAGGACTATTGGTAGTATTTAAATTTGTGCCATTGATTGGATTCTTTATAGAACCTTTAGTGGTAATCTTACAACTAGCTGCTATGACAGTAGCCGTAAGACAGGCATTAGACTTTAGCTCTACTGTGCGAGCAGTAGGAGTGTGTATTGTGGCATTTATAGTAATGTTAATTGCATTAACTTTATTTATTCTATTTACATCTTTCTTTGTTGGAGTTGCTGAGAGCGCTATTGCATCAACCGCTCCATTGATGGGTGTATAGATTCTGCTTTAATTTGTCATGGAATATTTCTATAATTGAGGAAGTAATTGTAACGGGGATAAGGATTGATATGAAAAACAAAATTTTAATTTTATGTATTATGGCTTTGATGGCTTGTGATAGTTCAACTACAATGAGCACATCTAATGCTGATAATAATTCTGATGGTACTGGAACTGGTGGCGGTTCAGGTGGAAATAATTCAGATCTTCCCATAGGATTTACAAAATTTATTGATGCATATACTGATGTATATGTTTCAGGAGATTATGTTGTCGTAGAGACAACAGGAGTACCAAATCATAATAGCCCTTATTGGGGAGCTGGTCATCCAAATTACGAGTCTCCTCATTCAGGAATGACCGTAAACCCAAATACTATTACTACCCAAAATTTTAAGTTTTATATTCCTTTAACACCTAGTGCAGCTAGTTCTGTTTCTAGTACGCCATTAGGCTCTATTGGAGTATCATTAAGTGGAGTGCCATTTTTTAATCAATATGCTGGACCAAGTAATCAACCATTAGATAATGAAATAGCTACATTTGATAATTATTATGGTCACCCACAGCAATCAGGTACATATCATTATCATTGGGAGCCAACATATTTAACATTGGCAGATAATTCAATCTTAGTAGGATATTCGTTAGATGGATTTCCAGTATATGGCCCTACAAAACAAACAGATGGTCAATACCCAACAGATCTTGATGAACTCAATGGACATACTGCTGTTACAACAGAATATCCAGATGGTATTTATCACTATCATGCAACATCAACTGTACCTTATTTAATTGGTGGATTTAGAGGGCAGATAGGATCTTCTGGTGGCGGTGGTTACTACACAAACTAAGTTTTTACTAACTTTCCTTTCTTGTATTGTTTTTATTTCTTGCTCTAATACAACTGTTGTCCAAGAATCTGATTTGATTAATGGATTAACTGTATCTCAATTTATCAGACAAGAACAATATACCGGATCTATTAATATCTATTATGAAGATGATGCTATTAAATCTATTAGAAAATATTCAAATGGGAAAAAACATGGAAAGCATGAAGGTTGGTGGCCAAATGGTAATAAGAAATACCTATATTATTTTAAACAAGACCAAAGCTTTGGAATGCACAAGCAATGGCATTCAAATGGAGAACTGTTTACATTGAAAAATTTTAAAACTGGATTGGAGCATGGAGAACAAAAATCTTGGAATCAAAATGGAGAATTAATGTATAAATATATTTACAATAATGGACGTAAATATGGAATACAAGGTTCTATCATTTGTAATGGTGGCAATGAGCTAGAGGCGTTGAATTGATAGTTCTTAAAGACTATGATGATAGTATGTTTGATTTTATTCTATCTTCAAATGCTCTCAATGAACCACATGTTGGTTTTTTAGATAAAGAAAAATTACAATCTCTATTGAATCAATCTAACTATTGCAAGGTTGCATTCTATAATAATGAACCAGCAGGTTTTTTACTGTGTTTACCAGAGAATATTGAATATGGAAGCTTAAATTATAAATGGGTTTCAGAAAGATGCTCTAATTTTATGTATATTGACCGAATCTCAGTATTAGAGAAATTTCAAAATGAAAAATTAGGAACAGCTTTGTATACTGATTTATTTTATTTTTCAAGAGAGAATAATTATGATATTATATTATGTGAAGTGAATATTATGCCTCCAAATCCAGGATCAATAAGATTTCATAAAAAGTTTGATTTTGTTGAATGTGGTTCGCAATTTACGGAGGGCCGAACCAAGGAAGTTCAGTTCTTTTACAAGGAATGTAACAAATAATTTGAAAGGATTTTTATGAGTAATTTTTCGCACGATTTATTGTTTCCTTTATTTTTCTTTATCGTATTTGTTGCAGCTCATATTGCACTATACATCATAATTTTTAAAGGAGATCAATCAAAGTGAATAAAAAACAAAAATTAGCAAAAAGAAAACAAAAGAAATCACGCCTTAGATTAAAAGCAAAACAGGCAGAGCTTTTAAAGAACAAAAAAGTTATTACGCCTAAAGTAGTAGAAAAAAAATCAGAACCTAAAAAGCCAGCAGCGAAGAAAAAAGTGGTGGTGAAGAAAAAGCCAGCAGCGAAGAAAACAGTAGCTAAGAAGACTGATAAGGATACATAATAGGCGTAAATGAAAGGTTCAAATACCACTTTCGGGGTATTCATTGTTTGCCTTCAAGTTTTACTGAGACATAGAAAATATCTTTTTTTTACATTATTCTTTATTCTGTTTCCTTTATACATCATTATAAACCGACTATTTCTTTTTTTAGATCATATACTATTTTTTAATTTTGAAAAAGAAGAAATAAAAAATCCTATATTTATTATGGGATTCAATAGAAGTGGCACTACTTTCTTTCATCACTTACTGTCTAAGTCACAACAATTTACTACATCTACGACATGGGACTTTGTAATACCCTCCCTATCTTTAAAGAAAGTATTATGGTTTATACGTCCTATTCTCTCTGTATTGAATCTTAATCAATTAGAAACAAAAGAAAAAGGGCATAAAGTAAGTCTAGATGATATAGAAGAGGATGAGATGCTACTATTTTTACATAAGCTTGATTCCAAATGGCTTTCAAACAATTTTATTCCATGGATGAAGTATGATACGAAGTTTAAATCGTTTACAAGTAATCTATATATTGATAGTACAAACAATGAAGAAAGAAATATGAGTTCGATGCATTTTGTTAAGCAGTTTTGGAAAAGACAAACTTTTGTGCATCATGGGAAGCAACTATTATCAAAATCTAATCCATTTGTTTTTCGCGTACAATCAATCATGAAAGTATTCCCTGATGCAAAAATTATATTTATTGTAAGAGATCCAATAGAAACAATTACATCTTATTTCTCAATGCAAGAAAGAATAAAATATGGAAATTTAATGACACAAGAAGAATTAACTCTTTATCGCAATGAAGCTTATAAAGAAATTATTGATTGGTATCAACAAACAGAAAACGCAAAGCAATTTCTAGATAAGAAAGATTTTATAGTATTAACATATAATGAAGTAACTACAGATCTTTATAAATCAGTAGATAAATCTTTTCAATTTATTGGTCAAGATATGAACGAAGAATTTGAAGCTCTTTTATCTGAAAAATCCTCTATAAAGCATAGTAAAAAACATCAAAATAGGACTATCGATGATTTTGGGTTTACTACAAAACAGGTAGAGAAAGATTTTGCTTTTGTTTATGAAGAATACTTTCGCTAATTTTTTGTCCTGATATGAAAAAAAATATTATTCTAATTCTCGCTTTGGTTGCAATTGGTATTATTGGTAGAATCATTCCTCATCCACCTAACTTTACTCCAATGATTGCTATTGCTCTATTATCCGCACATGCGTTTAAGAATAAATGGATTGCTATAGGACTTCCATTAATATCTTTCTTGGTAAGCGATTTAGTCATAAATAATTTTATTTATGCAGGTTATTATGAAAGTTTTAGAATCTTTTCTCCTGGATTGTTATGGGTATATGGATCAGTAGCATGTATTTCTATCATGGGAAGATTTGCTCTTAAAAAAACTAATCCTATCAAAATAGGATTATCTAGTATAGCAGGATCAGTTATATTTTTTATACTAACTAATTTTGGAGTATGGGCAATGAGCATTATGTACGCTAAATCATTTGCTGGATTAATTCAGTGTTATACAGTAGCAATTCCATTTTTCGGTGGAACTCTTGCAGGAGCTTTGGTTTATTCAACAGTTCTATTTTCTAGCTATAGTTTAGTATTATCTAAAAGCACTTTATTGCATAAAGCACAAAATATTAGCTAAAATCAGACAATTTAAATTTTTTAAATTTAATTGGCTTTCCACAAATAACTCATTATATTGCCTCGATTGATAATACTTATGGTATTATTATTATTTTAATTATTAACTAACAAAGAGAGTAAAAATGAGTGAAAGAGAAAAAGGTACTGTAAAGTTCTTTAATGAAAAAAAAGGTTATGGTTTTCTAACTAAAGAAGACGGAAATGACGTTTTTGTTCATTTTTCTAGCATCGAATCAGATAATGATTTTAAGACTCTTAAACAAGACCAAGCGGTTGAGTTTGAGGTAGAGTCCGATGATAGAGGAGACAAAGCAGTCAAAGTAACA
>Ga0209402_10001217_pt1 | contig 28747 bp, 22 predicted proteins | sample ArcticOcean_MG_C_3_FD_187437 | JGI IMG/M metagenome (GOLD analysis project Ga0209402, IMG submission 187437) | Marine microbial communities from western Arctic Ocean - ArcticOcean_MG_CB8_126 (SPAdes) (version 2) | ecosystem: Environmental > Aquatic > Marine > Oceanic | place: Arctic Ocean... | reverse complement strand
CCGGCTCGGTATCCAACACAACGGCCGCTTTCCACACCTTTCCATTCGAGGAGACGGCGACGTTGATCGGACTGCGTCCTCGGCGCGTATGGTTGTAGACGAGAACCGCGCGACCGTCGGCCAGCGAGACGGCGTCGATGCCGCTGTTCGGATTCGGCAAATTCGTTTTCGCCGGTTTACTCCAAGAGCGACCCGAATCGGACGACCACGACTCAACGATTCGCCCCTGCCTGCTGCGACAAAGAATCTGCAGCGCCTTGCCGTAATTCAAAATTGTCGGCTGAATGATTCCCAATTCGTCGCCGAAGTTCAGCGGTCCGCTGCTGTGCCAACTTCGGCCCGCATCGGGAGTCCATTCCATGTGAACGCGCCAGCCGTCGTGTTCGCTGCTCGACGGGCAGAACATGGTACCGTCGGCCAGTTCGATTGGTTTGTTCTTGATGGGTCCCCAGAAGCCGTCGGGCAACCGTGTTGCTTTCGACCACGATTTACCGCCGTCCGCCGATGTCTTGAGTTCGCCCCACCAGTCGCGCGGATTTGGTCCCACCTTGTAAAACAACAGCAGCGGTCCCGTTCGCGGCTGAAACAACACCGGGTTCCAGCAGGGGAAACGCAATTTGCTGTTCTTTACGCCGTTGGCAACTTCGACGGGCTTCGACCAGCCGGCATTGCCGTGCCGTGCCAGCCAAATGCCGACGTCTTTTTGGCCTTCCCGCGTGCCGCCGAACCACGCCGCAACGAGACTGCCATTCGATTCGACAATCGTCGATGCATGACACTGCGCGAACGGTGCTTCGTTGTAAATGAATTCCTGCTTGACGATCGCCGCCTGTGGGGGCGAGTCGTCTGCCAAAACAGTTTGGCCGAAGGCGAACAATGTCATCCAAGCGAGACAGCCTAGTCGCATCGTGATTCGTCCTGTTGCTAAACGAGTATTGATTTTGGATATGGTGCGTCAGTCAACGCGGTACGCATCAGGGGGCTTACGCCCCCCGCTCGCCAAGATATCATCGTGGCATCAGATGATCTGCCGGATCGGTTCGGCCCCTTCGACTCCGACCAGTTTTTGATCCAGGCCGCCGTAGAAGTAACTGAGCCGGTCGGGGTCCATTCCCATTTGATGTAGAATGGTTGCGTGCAGCCGTTTGACGTGCATGCGATCTTCGACGGCCGTGCTGCCCAGTTCGTCGGTTTTCCCGACGGCCACGCCGCCCTTGATGCCGCCGCCCGCCATCCACATGGTGAATCCGAAAGAGTTGTGATCGCGGCCGGTTCCTCGGGCATACTCGGCCGTTGGCTGTCGGCCGAATTCCCCGCCCCACACAATCAGTGTGTCCTTCAACATGCCGCGTTGCTTCAGGTCTTTGATCAATCCGGCAATTGGTTTGTCGGTTTCGCCGGCGTGCATGTCGTGGTTGTGTTTCAGGTCGCCGTGCGCGTCCCAGTTGGCATCGTTGTGATTGCCGCCGGAATAAATCTGCACGAACCGTACGCCCCGTTCCACCAGCCGTCGGGCTAGCAGACATTGCCGACCGAATGATTCCGATCGTTTTTCACCCAAGCCGTAAAGCTTCTGGGTGTCTTCGGTCTCACTGTTGAGGTCGGTCGCTTCGGGCGCGGCCGTCTGCATTTTGAAGGCCAACTCGTAGCTGGCAATTCGAGCCGCGAGATTTGAGTTGTCGGCGCGCGGCTGTTGGTGATCTTTGTTGTAATCGCGCAGCGTGTCGAGCAAATGCCGCTGCATGCCTTCGGTCAATCTGCCCGGGCGCTGCAGGTTGAGAATGGGTTCACCCTTCGATCGCATGACGGTCGCCTGAAAGTCGGCTGGCATGTATCCGCTCGACCAGTTTTTTGCTCCGCTGATCGGCCCGCCGCGCGGATCGAGCATCACCACGAAACCGGGCAGGTTTTCGTTCTCGCTACCGAGCCCATAGTTGAGCCACGAACCCAAACAAGGACTGCCCGAGAGGATGCGGCCGGAGTTCATCATCAGCATGGCCGAGCCGTGAATTGGCGAATCGGCCGTCATTGAATGCAGAAAGGCAATGTCATCGACGCAGGTGGCCACGTTTGGGAACAGGTCGCTGACCCATTGACCGCATTGACCGTACTGATTGAACTTCCAGGGCGTCTCGACAATTCGCCCATTGTTGCGGCGTCCGCCGCGGCCGAATGTTTTGACTTCGACGGTCTTGCCGTCCATGCCTTTCATTCGCGGCTTGTAGTCGAAGGTGTCGATATGGCTCGGCCCGCCGTACATAAACAGAAAGATGACGTTCTTCGCTTTGGGCACGAAGTGCGGATCTTTGGGCGCGAGCGGATTCTTAAACGGCGAGACACCGTCGGCGGCGACAGCCTGCGATGCGAGAAACCCATCGTTCCCCATCAACCCGGCCATCGCAACCCCGGTGAATCCGCCACCAGTTTGCCAGAGAAACTCGCGCCGCGTGCGGCCGCAGAAGTTGTTAGTTCGTCCGCTGTTATGTTTCATGACTCGTTTTCCTCACTTCGCCGTCTGTTTGGTTTTCATCTCGATGCGTGCGTGGACCTCTTCTGCCGGTATCAACGTCACATGTCCGTCATCGATTTCCTGGACTCGCCGCGAGATTTCTTCGTTCCACGCTTGTTCCACTTCCGGGTCGCCACCAGACGGCGGCACACTGTCACGCAAACGTTCCGCAAGTTCCAACCGCTGCTCCGGTGTGAACTTCATCAGTTCGCGCAGTGCAGTATCGAGTTCAGCCGTCTGGGTTTCACTCATTCGATTCACCTAATTCAATCAACTCACCTAATCCAAATACAGAAACTCATTCAAATTCAAAACCAGCAAGCAAAAATATTTCAACGCATCATCATCAGACGCCCCAAAGCGTTTCTTCGCATCGTTGATGAACTTCAGACCGCGTGCCGTTTCTTTTGCGCTCGGTTCGCGCTGCAGCGCGCGCTTGAGAGCCAGTTTGACTTGTTCGCCCTGATTACCGGCGGCCTGTTTTTTGAGTAGATCGGCGAAGACTGTGGCCTCGCGGTTGAGGAAGTCGCCGTTAAGCATTCCCAACGCCTGGGTGGGCTGAGTGGTGCTGAAACGGACTGGACAAGTGCCGTCGGTGTCGGCGGCGTCGAAACTTTCAAGGACCGGTACCATCAGCGAGCGTTTGACGTGAATGTAGACGCTGCGTCGTGCCCGCTCTTCCGGAGACGACTTTCCCCAGCCGGAACCGGGCTGCGATTGCCCCGCCAATACTTCCGCAGGAATGATGGTGTAGATGCTGGGGCCGAACATCTTTTTCGAGTTCAGACTGCCGTTGACTGCCAGCACCGAGTCTCGCACTTCTTCTGCCGTCAGCCGCCGCATGTTGAACCGCCAGAACAGGTTGTTCTCGGGGTCTTTGGCGAGGCTGCGCGGATCGGCGTTCGATGACATGCGGTACGTGTTGGAAAGCATGATGAGCTTGTGCATTGCCTTCATTCGCCAGCCGCGACTGGTGAATTCAGCTGCCAACCAATCGAGCAATTCCGGATGTGTCGGCGGTGTTCCCTGCAGGCCGAAATCATTCGACGAGCGGACGATGCCGCGACCAAAGTGAAACTGCCAGAGCCGGTTGGCCATCACCCGTGCCGTGCGCGGGTTGTCCTTCGATGCAATCCAGTCGGCCAACACGCGACGGCGGCCTGCCGTCTTCGCACCGGCGGCAGGGGTGGGGAGTTTTGGGTCGGCGATGCCGAAAATCGATGGAAAACCGGGCTGAACTTTTTCGGCCTTCGCCTGCGGACTGCCTCGAACCAACCGATGTATCTCGCGCGGCTTCGATCCGATTTCCGTCACACACAGCACCATGTCCCCTTCGGGCGGCCGAAAGCGATTCAACTGATCCCGCGTTTTCCGCATGGCGGCGTATTCATCGACCTGTTGTTGGCTGACGAGCTTCGCAACGCGTTTCTTTAACAGATCGATTCGCTTTCTCGCATTGCGAAACGTCTGTTTCTCTTCGGGCGACAAGTCCCCCTTAATCAACTTTTCAATTGCAGCCATCTTTGCCGCGATCGTCTTCTTCTGTTGATCGTTTTCGATGATTGCCCGCTTGCGAAATTCTTCCTGCTGCGGCGTGCGAATGGATCGCAGCGAACGCTGGGCAATCGAATCGCCCCCGCGTACTCCGAATCGTGTCAATCCGCCGAAGAACGACAACAACCGGTAATAGTCGGCCTGCGGTATCGGATCGAGTTTATGGTCGTGACAGCGGGCGCAGTTGATACGCATGCCAAGCATCACCTGTCCGGTCACCAGCAGAATGTCGTCGAGGTCGTCGTACAGGGCGAGTTCCGGGTCGGCCGGTTCATCGTCCCAAATCCCCAATCGATAAAAGCCGGTCGCGATGAGTGTTTCGGGCGTTGAATTGTCCAACTCGTCGCCGGCCAACTGTTCGCGGAGGAATTGATCGTAGGGCTTGTCGGCATTCAGCGACCGGATGACCCAATCGCGATATCGCCAGACGTGCGGCTTGGGGCCGTCACGTTCGTAGCTGTTGGTCTCGGCATACCGCACCAGATCGAGCCAGTGTCGCCCCCACTTTTCGCCGTAGTGTGGCGATTCGAGCAATCGGTCGATTAGTTTTTCGTAGGCATCGGGTGAGTCGTCATTCATAAACGACTGCACCTCTTCCGGCGTCGGCGGCAGCCCGAGCAGATCGTAATAGGCGCGTCGTAATAGCACGACACGTTCCGCAGGGCTGGCCGGCGATAACCCGGCCATCTCCAACTTTGCCAGAACAAATGCATCGATCGGATTTTTGACCCACTGTTTTTGTTTGACGGCCGGAACATCGGGGCGATTCATCGGACGGTACGACCAGAAGCTGCGTGTTTCGGCGTTCACCTGCGGCGGGCCGCCAGCTTCCGTGGGATCGACGTTCGGTTTGTCGCCCGGCGTCCAGGGCAGCCCCTCGTTCACCCACCGCGTGAGAATCGCAATCTCTTTCGCAGCCAACTTCCCGGTCGGAGGCATTTCCAGCGACTCGAAGTTGATGGCTTCCAGAAACAGGCTGTCGGCCGGTTTCTTCACATCGAATGCCGGTCCGGAATCTCCCCCCTTGAGAACGCCCTCGCGAAACGTCAGCCTCAAACCGCCCATAATCTTCTTTTCGCCACCGTGACACTTGAAGCAACGCGCAACGAGAATCGGCTTGACGTCTTTCTCGAAGAATTTCAGCTGTTCGGTTTTGAAGCTTGGCACCGGCTGGGTCTTCTCTTCTTTCTTCTCTTGAGCGCGCGTAGTGCCGGACAGCACACCGATTGACACGGCGAGCGCCAACAGAGCGGTTATGATAGTTTTTAAACGAGGCATGCCGGTGCTTTTCAATTGATGACGTCAGCGTTGTTGTCGTGGCTGACTGATAAGGGAGGGGATGGGGCAATCGTTGCCGGAAGTGGTCACCCTCCGAATTCGAGCATTCAACTCAGGATAACCACACCACCAATCCTAGCAGTTTGAAGAGATGCGTTTCAACCGGGTTGCCGAACGAGCCGGGTTCGTTCGTGCAGCGTGGCGGCATAGGCGAATTCTTGAATCGCGGAGCGGTCATTGTAACGGGAGCCAGTTCGGTTTCTAATTCGTGGAATACCTTCCGCAGCCGATGGGAATCGACGGAGTTGCACGATGAGCGAAACTGGAATAGTCGCCGTTTTTACCGGAGTTCGCCGACCGTTCGAGTTGCGCGAGTTTCCCGTTCCCGCGCCGGAACCGGGCGATATTGTGGTGAAGATTCGGTTGGCCAACGTTTGCGGCAGCGACCTGCACGCCTGGCGAGGGGAATATGATATTTCACGCGGACAGGCGGAACCGTACTGTCTCTCAATCGGCCACGAGATGGCCGGCGAAGTGGCGTCGCTGGGTGAGGGAGTGACCCACGATACGGCCGGTCAGTCGCTCAATGTCGGCGACCGAATTGTCTACCAGTATTTCTGCCCTTGCGGAAGCTGCAAGGCGTGTCGTCGCAACAAGACGCCGCGCTGCGAAGTCGGCATGCGATACCGTTTCCCGCCGACCGAATTTCCGCACTTCAATGCGGCGTACGGTCAGTACTTCTACGTGCGATCGGGACAGGCCGTCTTCAAGATTCCCGAAAACGTTCCCGACGATTTGGCTGGCCCGGCGAATTGCGCTCTGTCGCAGGTGATCGACGGACTGGAGCGGGGCAAAGTGGGCATTGGTGACACGTTGGTGATTCAAGGAGCCGGTGGGCTAGGAATCAACGCGGTGGCTGTGGCGCGCGAGCGGGGCGTATCGCAGATCATTGTGATCGACGGAATCGAATCGCGACTCGAATTGGCGAGCGAATTCGGAGCCGACGAAACGATTCTGATCAGCGAATTCTCCACACCCGAGTCGCGGATAAAACGCGTGAGGGAGTTGACGGAGGGTGAAGGGGCCGACGCGGTACTCGAATTGGTTGGAATTGGTTCGGTGGTTCCCGAGGGGTTGGAAATGTTATCCAGCGGCGGCGACTACCTGATGATTGGCAACATCACGCAAAAGCAGCGCAGCGAAATCAAACCGGCCGACCTCGTTCACGGCGGCAAGACATTGCACGGGCTGATGTGGTACCGCCCCGAGAGCCTGCAGCAGGCTCTCACCTTGCTGAGCACACGGGCCGACCGCTATCCGTTCCACAAGATTCTCTCGCACCACTACCCGCTGTCAGCCATCAACGATGCATTTCAGGAACAGGACAGCGGCAAGGTGCAACGAGCCGCGTTGTTGCCGTGGGATGAATCGTGAGCTGTTTCACCGAAATCGAACGTCAATGCGACATGACTTCCAGTTCGTTGCGGACGCTTGTCACGCCGTCGATGGTGCGGACCGACTCCTGGGCCATCTGCTTTTGGTAATAAGTCGCCACAGCGCCGGTTAGCACGACCTCGCCACTGACAACGTCTGCGCGAAGATTACGCCCCGAGACATGGGGACTGCGGGCCAGTTTCGACTGCACGATATCGCGCAGGCTGTGGGAGGAATCGATGAAATGTTGGGACATCGGATTGGCCTGAAAAGAGGCGGTGCGAACGCTGCGGACGGAATCGTCCAGTGGAAGGGGAATGACAGAACGCAGTGATTCACAAGTCTTGCGATTTGTGAGACTATGAGCTCTGCTGGTATTGAATTCGGCAGTCTGGGGTATCTACAGAAGGTAATCCGCAGTTTTTGCCGGTGGTCGACCGCAACGAGGCCGCAGAATCCGCACAACGCGATCATTTTACGGATGCCAGCCCCGCATGAAGCACTCTGTGTTTCTCGACGCAAAGCCGCCAGGCGGCAAAGTCACGCAAAGAAAACAAACAAGGAGAGAATAGAAGCCTGAAGCGTAAGCGAAGGAGCGTTAACGCAGATAATCGAATTTGCGTCATTCTTCGCTCGCGCTTCAGGCTCCGATACGAATTCGTGTGACTCTTTACTCGTGCGTAAGTCGTCCAGTCATCTTCACTCTGCGGCCCGTTGCTTTCTCTGCATCTTTGCGTAAAGGCCGATCGCGTAAAGTAAGTCGCCCCTCCGCGTAACTGAAACGACAATACGTGGTCTTGACGCGGATTCCATAATCTGCGACAAGCCGCGTCCCTTCCTCAGCTCTCAATTTCCGTTTGCCAATTCCACTCGAGTTTTCTGCCGGCAAGTCGCCGGCCAGGAGCGGAGACTATGTCCCGCAGTACGCTATTTTTCTTGACTGGTAGCCTCGTCATTCTTGGCGGGGTCGGTTGTACGCGTTCTCTGGAACTGGACACGATCTCCAGTTTTACCGATGCGCTTTCCGAGGGTGATGTCGAAGCCTTGAAGGAAGGTTCGTCAACCGCGTTTCAGGAAAAGGCACTGCGGAGCGATGGAGCTGCGGACGATCTGAAGCTACTGAAGCTTCCCAAAGGCGAAGTTTCCATCCTCACGCAGAAGGGCATTTCGGACACCGAAAAACTGGTGACCGTGAGCGTTGGCAAGAAAAAACGAAAAGTCCGCTACAAACTGGTTCGCGATTTGGATGACGATGAAAGTTGGGTCGTTGACGAAATCATCATTCGGCAGACGCGTGAGGGATTGACAGTTGCCAAATCGGTCAGCGATCAAATGGATCTCTTGCTGGCCGTCCGAGAATTTCTCGATGCCTGGAATGTTGGCACGCGTAACGAAGTCTTGGCGGTCGCAACGCCCGAGTTTCAACAGGTCCTCTCCGATCTGCCCGCCGGTTATCTGGCGAAACTGACCGGACAAGCGATCGGCGAACGCAGGTCGAAATCCAAACTCAAACCCGATGTGCAGATGGACGAAGACATTGCCGTCGTCACGCTTCCGGGCGACGATGGCGATTTGGTCATCTCGTATCGCCTGAGCGAAGAGGGTTGGAAAGTGAGCGACCTGGCAGTCGAATCTCGGACAACGGGGAAACACATTCCCTCTGTTGCCAAGATGGCCAACGTCGTTCGCACAACCGGTGCGTTCCTGTCTGCTTATTCCGCAGCCAACAAGACGGCACTCAAAAATGCCTCAACGCGTCAGTTCTTCAATTCGAGTCTCGCGCCGGCCGACCTGAGTATGGTCCAGCTTCCCACTTCACTCGAATCACTACAAGACTATGAAGTCACACTTCACAAGAACCGGGCAGACTTTGTCGTTCGGCGAGACACTGAAGTCACGCGTTTCAGCCTCTTGCGGGATCAGGACCAAACCGATTCGGTCCCGCGATTTTTCGTCGATGATGTGACAATTTACGAAATGGGTAGTCGGCAGGAAAAACGTCTGTCGGCATTATTCACCGCGCATGCCACCATGCTTGTCTTCAGCGAGGCGTTGCGGCAGCGTAATCTCCCATTGATTCGTAAGACCGCCAGCCGCGACTTCAACAAGCGCGTCTGGGAACAGGTTGATGCCAAACTGGCAGCGCGGATGCCGCTTTCGGAAATCGAAAATGCACGTCCAACCGTACTTTCAACAACGTTTGAGGGCGCGGTGACCGAGATCACCGTGAAGCAGGGAGCCCTTGCGTTGACCTACGTTTTGCGGGATGAGAACCGACAGATGCGCGTCGATGACGTTCACCTACCCGTACAAAACCGGCCGACGTCGCTCAAAACCAATCTGGAATTATTGATCCCCATTCGTGATTTCGTGGCCGGTATCGACTCGCAAGATATCCCGAGATTGCAACGAACTTCGTCTGATGACATGAACCGCATCGTCTGGCGACAGACCGATTCGATTCCGCAAGCCGGCTATGTGGCACCCAGTCACTTGCAGTCGAAAATGTCGGCCGTCAAGATTGGCGAAGACGAGGCTTTGGTCGTGCTGGGAGATGCACGCCACGGAGCGCAAATCAAGCTGGTGCGCGAGTATGGAAAGTATGTGATCGACGACGTACTGCTGATCGCCGGGCCGGAATCGTCACAGCGAGCACATTTGAAACGCACGCTGCGGTTGCAACTTGCCGAGCGCGGTTTGTGGAACAAGAAAACGCAAACGGCCGCACGGCCGACTTCGCCGGCCAAACAAGTCCAGCCGGCAATCTTCACCGAGAACGACCTGATTCCTCCGCCGATTGTTGCGCCGCTACAAGATACGTTCGGCTCGGTCCGTTCACCGCGGGACTCGAACAGGGTCAGGCCAAGCGCCAACTGAACCGGTCGGTTTGGCGGCGATGAAAGAGAGCGCTTTCACAAGTCGTCGGCGTTGCCAACCGAAGAAATGGCATCACTGACTTGATTCGGTCGCTAGAATTCGCTGGTGTTCGCCTCGTCGGGATTTCAGGCCGGCGCGATGTTCTCTTAACTTCGATTGAGTTGTTCCGGATTCATGTCAGCCGAGTACCGCGTAGAACTCGACGTCTATTGTGGGCCGCTCGATCTGCTGCTCTATCTTGTGCGGCGGAACGAAGTCGATAGTGTCGATTTGCCCATCGCCGCCATCACCGCTCAGTTCAATGAGTTATTACTGATCATCGAGTTGATCGATCTGGACATGGCTGGCGACTTTGTGGTGATGGCCAGCGCGCTGGTTGAAATCAAAAGCCGGATGGTGCTGCCTCGTTCTGAAGAGGAAACAGCCGACCCAGAACCGGCCACCGATCCGGGCGGCCAATTGATCGAGCAGTTGTTGGAGTACAAGAACTTCAAGGACGCTTCGCGAGCTTTGGAAGTACGGGCGGCCGAATGGCAGGAGCGATATCCACGGCTCAGCGACGATCGCCCCCGGCAGGGAAAAGACCCGGCAGCCGACCGGATTAAGGAGGTCGAACTATGGGATCTCGTGAGCGCCTTGTCTCGCGTTCTGCGAACGAAGGAAGTCGATAAAGTGGGGCGAATTCGATACGACGAAACGCCGATCGCCGTCTACATGGAACGTATTGGTGCGCGCGTGCGGCAAGAGGGACGCGTTCGGTTCAGCGAGTTTTTTCAGCAGACGAACGACCGCAGCCGCGTCGTCGGTGTTTTTCTTGCCGTATTGGAACTGCTACGGCATCACGCGTTCCGGGCCGAGCAACCCGACGATTTCGGAGAAATCTGGGTTCTGCCACCCACGGCTGAAGCCGCCGCGTGATTCGCTGGGGCCGTATCCAATCCCCTCTCCCAGAGGAGAGCGGGATTCTTGAGGAATCTCCTAGAATCCAAACGCGCCCACGGCACCACCCGTGCTATACAGGTACTGGAATTGCGTGTTCCGCGTCATGGGGACCAGCTGATACACGTATTGTTCCAACACGTCGGTCACCTTCCCGATGGTGGTCTTTGGGACAATTACGACATCGTTTGCTCCGAGCGGCAGATCTTGAATGGGCAGACGCATGTGTTGTGGAATCCGCTTTTGACCTTCGTACGTCCACTGAGACTTCAGGTTGAGTAACTCTCCAACCGCCTGGTTGTTGACTCCTTGACGGAACCTGGCGACGGTCCGCATTTCGGCGGTTCGTTTGGGGCCGCCGGCTGCAATAATCGCCTGACTGACGGTCATTGGCCCACGAATTTTCACGAAACCGGGTCGTACAACTTCACCCGCCACATACACCATGCGTTCAAACGAGCGGGTGAGCACCACAACATCGTCAATGTCTTTCAGGCCGGTACGCTTCATTGCACCATCGACGAAAACCTGATTGTTCGTAAACTCTCGCACGATGAGAACCGGTGAGGCTTCTTTGTAGAATTTCTGATACCGCGCGACCACTTCCGCTTCGAGTTCTTCGGGCGTCTTGCCCTCGGCTGTCAGCGTGCCGATTAAGGGCAACGAAATTTTTCCGTCGGGGCGAATGGTGACGCTGTCACAGAGCTTGTCCAGCGGCGAGTCCACACCGCTGGAATCGAAGCGAATATCCAGTCGGTCCTTGACGCTCAACAGGTATTTCTTTTTGACTGGCCGAGTGCGGTTTGCCGAGGGATCGTACTGCAATGCGCGATACCGTTTAGCTAACTCGGCTTGAAGCATTTCCGGTGTCAGCCCGGCAGCCAGAACCGGTTTGATCAACGGCACGGCAATCATACCGTCTTCGCGAACCATCACTTTTTCGCTGAAGAGCGGCTTGTGCGGAAACTTAATTTCCAGCTCATCGCCAACGCGAATCGCGTGCATGGCGGGATCAAAGAATTCCTGGTAGATCTCCGGTTGGTGACCTCGACGGCCCGAATCACAGTCGCGACAGGTCACGCTCGTTTCGACCTGTCGGTCAGAAAACTGCGAGTGTCCCCAATCACTGATCGAAACAGCTTCCAGCTGTGGTTGCGATTGTGGCTCCGGCTGTGATTGTGGCTGCGGGACGATGTCGATCGGGGCGAATGTTTGTGTGTCGGTTGGTGTTGAGCTGGGATCCGAGTCGTCCCCGATGGTTCCCACCAGCGAGACCGGTACGGGAGAGTGTCCAATCGAATCGAAGCCGATCGGTTCAATCCGTTGGTTGGAATCCGTGGCCGATCTGGCGGCGAGTTTCTCAGCCGGAACGACCAATTGGTTGCCGCGTGCGGCGGTCTGGCGATCGCCGAGGGAACGGCAGCCCGGAGCGCTCGTCAATAGAGGCGAAAGCAATGCCGCGAAGATGAATAACTGACGCACGAACAACCCCTTGTGTGACATGGCCACCAATTGCAGGTGATGGTGTGGATCTTCTCACGAAGAACCTCTTGCACCCGCACATTATGTGTCGCAGTGAGAAAATACCGATGAAAATAAATGCGGTCGGTGAAAGCAAAAAAGTGGAGAGGAAATGGCCTCTAACAGACAAATCGAGTCATTGTCTGCGATACTTCAACAGTTCTCGTTGCATTCCCCGCGCGACAAAAACGCGTCATCAACGGCTGCGGCACAACCGAATCGTTCGGAACAATAGAAGGACAATCCACCCGAAGTCATGCCCGCAGATGTCTTACAATCGATAGATTCCGAACTGACTCTTCAATTTGCCACATTCCATGCGCGCACAAAAAAATCGCCCGGACAAGTGTCGGGGCGGTTCAAATTATTTAGCCGCCCTGCTTGCGGGGCGTGTCGATTTGGTTAGAGCGATCCTCTGCGAGTCGCGGCTAACCGGCAACGATCTCAGGTAACGCGGATGGTAATAGAGAATCCGCAGCACGGAACATCGGGTTACGAATCGGGAAAGTTCTTGTTCGCCTCGAAAAACAACGCAACCCAACATCGCTTGATTGGACCAGCAACGATCATGAGAATTCCGGTACCACCGATCACACCACCGAAGACGTAGCCAGCGATGCCATACCCAGAATCACCAACCGAGTCTCCGATGATTCCAGCGGCGATAAGCACCGCCCCAGCGAGAACAAGAATTGCTCCAGTGATGTTGGTGTCGCGCATCTTCGTTGTCCTTTCCAGGGTGACGTCACTGCCCCCTAGTGCTGCGTCAAAGCGAAAAGTTAGGGTTGCCTCGTGTGGGGGATTTGGCGCTACTGTCGGGAACTGTCCTCGAACCATGGAGGGTTCCCGATGCAGAAGAAATATGTCGTCAGGCTGACCGAGCAGGAGCGTGAGACGTGCCACGATGTCGTCAAAAAGCTGAAAGGCACCAGTCAGAAAGTGCGTCGTGCCCAGGTGCTGCTGAAGGCAGATGCTGCGGGACCGATGTGGACGGATCAAAAGATCGCGGAGGCGTTCTCGTGCCGGGCAAAGACCGTCGAAAATATTCGGCAGCGTTTTGTCGAACAGGGATTCGAGCAGGCGCTCGAACGAAAGACGTCTCAGGCCGTGCCGGCCAACAAACTTCTGGATGGCGAGCAGCAGGCGAAAGTCATCGCGATGCGGCTCGGGCCGCCTCCGAAAGGTTACTCGAACTGGACGCTGAGGCTGCTTGCTCGCAAGGTCGTCGAACTGGAAATCGTCGAGTCCATCAGTCACGAAACGGTCCGGCAGGCGCTGAAAAAAACGGCATGACAAATCGGAAAATCCAGTACTGGGTCATCTCGCCGGAGGCCGACGCGGAATTTGCTGCGAACATGGAGAACGTCCTGGAAACGTATGCTAGAGCGTACGATCCGGCGCACCCGGTTATCTGCATGGACGAACAACCGGTGCAACTCTTGAAGGAAACGCGAAAAGTGATTCCCGCCACGAAGGATCACCCCAGGCGTATCGACTACGAATACGAACGCAACGGCACCGCTGCGATTTTCATGTTCGCCGAACCGCTCTCGTGTTGGCGTCGGGCGACCGCTCGGGAACATCGCAGGAAGTCCGATTGGGCACAGGAAGTGGCCTCGCTTCTGGATGGCCGGTATTCGGACTGTGACCAAATCACTCTGGTGTGCGACAACCTCAACACCCACACCAAAGGAGCTTTCTACGAAGCGTTCGCGCCGGAGCAAGCCCGCGCGTACGTCCGTCGAATCGAATTCTGCTACACACCGAAGCACGGCAGTTGGTTGAACATTGCGGAAAACGAATTGAGTTGCATGACCCGCCAATGCCTCAGTGGTCGGCGAATCGGAGAGATCGCCGTTCTTCAGGAAGAAATCGAGGCCTGGTCCATCGACGTCACCACTACCCAGCGCGGCGTTGACTGGCAAATGAATATCAAAGACGCTCGCTGCAAGCTCAAGTCCGTCTACCCTAAAATTCTGCTCTGACAGAGCACTAGTCCTATCGTTGCGATACCGCCGTCTTCGCGCCGATGCAGTACAGGTGCTTCTCAGCCCGGATGAAATACTGTCCCTGGCTGCTCGATAGCGACGAGTAAACCGGCTCGTCGAGATGGTTTTCGGCCACCACTTCAAATTTCGGGCCGACCTTCACCACCTTGGTGATGCCGTCGTCGTCCTGGAAGAAGACGTGCTGTTTGGTTGCCACCAGCGAGCCGCTGTAATGGCGGCCCATGCGTTCCTGCCACATCACTTTTCCGGTCTCGGAGTCGTAGCACGAACCGATGCCGTTGTCGGAAACGAGATAGAAGTATTTGCCGGCCGCGACGGGCGAGGGAACGTATGAAACTCCCTTGCGAGCGTGCCGCCAACGGATGTGCGATTGGGTTACGTTGCCGCTGCCGGTGGGATCGATCGCCAGAATGTGCTTATCGGGGAATCCGCCGGTGAGGAATAACAGTCCTTTGTTGTATACGAGCGATGCGACGAACTGTTCGGTTGGGCCGTCGATGATCCACTGCAGCGAACCGTTGTCGGGGTTGTAGCTGGTTACGCATTTGCTGCCCGAGAGCATCATCTGCATGCGGCCGTTGATTTCGCGAATGATGGGAGTGCAGTAGCTGCGGGTTTTGTTTTCGCGTGAGGTCTTCCACAACGTCTTTCCGTTGTCGCGGTCGATCGCCACAATGTAGGCGTCGCCGTCGTGATCGCCGTTAACGATGATCGAATCCTTGTAGATCACCGGGCTGCTGCAGAACCCGTGCACGCTGGAGAAAATGCCCGGCTTCACCCGCCACTTGAGGTTGCCCGCCAGATCGTAGGCTGCCACCACCATCTTGCCGGGTGTTGCGCGGCGGCGATTGCCGCTGGTCGCTGCAGCCGACTGCTTGTCGATCTCCAGAAAACTGACGTAGACCAGTTTGCCGTCGGTGGCAGGCGTGCCGGAGGCAAAGCTGTTCAGTTTGTGTTTCTTTTCGAGTGGTGCATGCACGACGGCCTGTTCCCACAGCGTCTTGCCCGACTTGCGGTCGAGGGCGACCAGCATGCGATTTTGCTTTTCGGTGTCGGCACCGACGACGAAAACATAATCGTTCCAAACCACCGGCGAGGAATGTCCGCCGTAGGGCATTTCCACTTTCCAGGCGACGTTCTCGCCAACGCCCCACTTCACCGGCACGTTCGCTTCAGCGATCGATCCATCGCCACGCGGCCCCCGCCAACCGGGCCAATTCTCAGCACCGGCCGTCTGCGCCAGAACCATTGAGAGCGCAACAACACACAGACCGCGAAACAGTAGGTGACTCATAGAATCCTCACAGTGTTGGGAGGCAAATAGAACGCATCAATTATTGATGATTAGTGTAGTCGGTAGCGAGAGGTGTTGCCAGCGCGGGGCTGGAGTCCGATCAGTGGGTACCGGATCGCTTTCGAGATTCGCATCGTAACCCGAAGCGTAAGTTTTGAAGTTGCGCACTTGGCTTGACGGGCGACAAAAACCCCAAGTATTTAAGCCTGAAGCGCAAGCGAAGGAGCATGTTGGCATCGCCCTGGAACCATCCTTCGCTTGCGCTTCAGGCTTCGATGAACGGGGGGCTTTTAGTCCTTTCTCCAATCTGAACACTGAAATGCGCAACTTCAAAGAGCGTAAGCGAGGACCGAAAGTGATCCCTCGCTTACGCTTCGGGTTACTACAGATGAAGGCCCTGATTTCAACTTCATCCAAATTGAGCCACTGTCTGAACAGTGAAAAGCGGTCGGTGTCAACCGGCTGGTGCGTGGGTGACATTCCCAACAGGCAAGCATCGTTTGCCTCATTCGGTCGTTGTTTCCAGGAACCGAATCACGTCCGTCGCGACGTCGCGCTGCGTCACTTTGCCAAATGCTCGCCAACCGGGGACGGCGTTGACTTCGATGACGTAACACGTTCCCGCGCGATCGTATAACAGATCGACGCCGGCGAATTGTGCGCCGACAATTGCCGCTGACTTGAGCGCCGACTGTTGTTCTTCTTCGTTTGGCGAATACGGTTCTGCGCGGCCGTTGCGGGAAACGTTGGTGCGAAAGTCATCCTCGCTGCGGCGACGGACTGCTCCCAGAATGTGGCCGTCCAAGATCAGTACGCGAATGTCGGTGCCGTCGTGTTCGACAAACCGTTGTAAGTAAAGAACAGCATCGATTCGCTCCAGCGTGCGAAATGTCCGCAGCGCCAAATCGGGATCGCTGACGCGCAGAATACCGCGACCTTCCGAACCGAACACCGGTTTGACGACGACATCGCCGCCCAATCGTTCAAACGCCTCTTGCGCGGCTTGCGCATTTTCACAAACGATGGTCGCCGGTACCGTCAAACCGGCCGCAGCGAGCCGGGCGGTCGTCAGATACTTATCGACAGCGCATTCGATTGCTTTGGGTGAATTGAGAACGGCCACGCCAGCCGCTTCCAGCCGGGCAAGTGCATCCATCCGAAACACCACCTGCTCCAACGAACCGGGTGGCATCGTTCGCACGACGACCGCATCGACGCTCGTCAGATCCAGTCCATCGGCTGACAGCATCGGGCCGTCCATTCCCAGACCGGCGACAAGATTGGGAAAATCAACCCGCGAATACCGATGCCCCCGCGACTCTGCAGCGCGCCGCAGTTCGCTGCAGTACCAACTTCCCCGATTACCCAACACCGCCACATGCATTGAAAACGTCCAGGGATTTGATTTGCGATTCACTGAATAGGTTTGTAGTAACCGCATTCATGCGGTTCATTTTCGGGCAGACCCGACGAATCGAATGACAACAACCAGCATTGAAACGGGTGCCACTGGCGTGTCGCCAGTGCAACACGGTAGGCACTGGCGACACGCCAGTGGCACCCCAACCATCAATTGAAAGTTGATGCGGCGACTATAGCCCGAACGACTCTCGCAAAATATTGGGGGCCGTCTTTCCGAAATGAAACACGCGGCCGGTATCCATATTCTGAAACACCACTTCGGCCGGGCTGAACAGGTGCGGGTCGATGGCGTAGAAGTCGCGACCGGCCGCTTCAAAAATATCGAGGAACGGTTTGCCATAGGACTCAGAAGCGACCGCCGGGACTTTTGGGCCGATGTCTGCGAGCGAATCGTCGTCGCCGCGCACCATCAATGTCACGCGGCCGCCGTAGAGAATCGCATCGTTCGTGCGGCCAATGCCCGAAAGATCATCGGCGGCGACCGGAGACAGCGGCGCGCTGCCGCAACCACTGACGATTCGCGTCACGTCGAATCCCAGCTCGAACAGTTTGTGCAAACACGTTTCAACCGATCGCGCCACCACCTGCAAATTGCCCGCTTGACTGGATGTTGGCGCGATGGCCAACGTGGTTCGCTCGGGTGGGACGCCGGTCCTCTCGGCGATGTACTCGAACACCGCCGCATCGGGAAGGCTGCCGCCTTCCAATACACCGAGGCACGATTTGGGTTGCTCGGAGTAAGAGAGTTTGTCGAACAGGTCTTCCTTGGCTGCCGCTGCCCGCATGGGTCCCGAACCCATTGCGAAGAACTTGTCCACGCTCATTTGCCAGCCCGCGTATTGACTAAACAGGCATGAGGCGACGGGATGGTCGGTTTCGACGAAGACGTGTGGCCAGCCAATACCGTCGATGTCGCCCGGCACAATCGCCACATCGCCCAGTCCCGCCATGCAAAGTCGCGCGAGTTCCTTGCCCGCTGCTAGGCCGCCGGTCGCAGCGATTCCAAAATCGAGAACGCGGCCACCGCCGACAACCTGGCTGACATCGACACGCAACTGCGCTGCGTTTTCGATGACAGTTTCCGCGATTTCACCCGCGGTTTGATTCAACGTCAGTGTCATGTATTCTTCTTTCCAGAGGCGAGCGTTGGGCGTAAGCCCAATGATGTTGTCGAGCGTGGGGAGTTGAGCAGCGGCAACCCATTTCTCTCAACTCTAGTCTCTCAACACTCAACCGAAATCGACAGTCGGCATCAAGCCGACCGCTCGCCAGGTCTTACGCCGCTCGCGGAGTTCTAGAACGACCAGCCGTCCGCTAGCGTTTTTCCTTTGGGGACGACGATCACACCGTCGCGAATGACGACTTCGTCGTGGTCTGCATCCTGCGACGTGTCGGTATCGATTCGCACGTTCTGGCCGATACGGCAGTTCTTGTCGATGATCGCGCCGTCGATCAGGCTGCCCGCCCCAATGCCGACGTTCGGACGTCCCTTTGTGCGATTCTCGGCCAGTTGGTCGGGCCGTTCGTAGTAGTCGTTGCCCATCAGTACCGAATTGCGAATCGGCACATTTTTGCCGATGTGACAACGCAAACCGATGACGCTGTTTTCGATGACCGTACCCGCGCCAATCACGCAACCATCGGCTACCATGCTGAGCGAGACGCGCGCATCTTCGACGCGCGTCGGCGGCAGGAAACGCGGACGGCTGTAAATCGGCGAGTCTTCAACAACAAATTCAAACGGCGGCGCCACCCCGGCCAGCGCAATATTCGCATCGTAATACGCTTTGATTGTGCCGATGTCTTCCCAGTAACCGTCGAACAATTGCACCTGCACTTTGCGGGTATCGATCGCCATCGGAAAAATCTCGCGGCCGAAATCTTCGGCGTCGTTTTCCCGCAGCATCTCCACCAACGTATCACGATTGAAAAGGTAAATCCCCATGCTCGCCAGGCAGTCGCGGCCGTTACTCTGAATGCCTTGCGCGTCCAGCCAGGCAGGGTCGGTTCGCACTTCGGCGAGTTCTTCTTCGGTTTGCGGCTTTTCCTTGAAGCCGACAACGCGTCCCGTATCGTCCAATTTCATGATGCCGAACGCCGATGCCGCCTGCGAATGCATGGGGACGCCGCCAATCGTTACGTCGGCATCCGCTTCCTGATGCGTGCGCAGCATCTCTTGAAAGTCCATGCGGTACAACTGATCGCCGGAGAGAATCAGCACGTAATCGACGCCGTATTGTTCCACGTATCGCAGCTGTTTGCGGACGGCGTCGGCGGTTCCCTGATACCAGTCGGTGCTTTCTATCGTCTGTTCGGCGGCGAGGATGCCCGCGAAGCCGCCGTCAAAATGGTCGAACTGATACGTTTGCCGAATGTGACGATGTAAACTGACCGAGTTGAACTGCGTGAGCAGAAAGATGCGGTTAATACCGCTGTTGAGGCAGTTCGAAATCGGGATGTCGATCAGTCGGTATTTGCCGGCGAGTGGAACGGCCGGTTTGGATCGGTACTGCGTCAGCGGATTCAACCGGGTTCCCTTGCCGCCACCGAGAACAAAGCAGACGAGATTGCGCATGATGTGTACCGAGTTGTTGCCAATCGAGTTGCACTCGCAAAACAAACGAGCGGTCTAACGGTCAACGTACCGCGGCAATTCGTTTGCTGCAATCGTGGAGTTCGCGATTCCACAAGATTCAACTCGTTCCCAAGCTCCGGCTTGGGAACGCCGATTTGGCAAAACGCATGCAGATCGATAGGTTTGCTTCCCACCGGGCGAAGCAGAGCTTCGCTGATGCGGGTTTCCAAGCCGGAGCTTGGGAACAAGTAGTCCTACCCTCGTTCAATACTCGTTGTCGCCGCCTTCTTCGCTTTCCAGACTGTCAAAGTCGGATTTGTGAATCTTGCGGATGACGCGGTCTTCAACTTCTTTTCGCAAGCGGGCGATGGCTTCGTCGATGGGCATGTGGCCGAGATCTCCGTCGATGCGGTCACGCAATGCGACGGCGTTGTTCTCCGATTCTTTTGGTCCGACGACCATCATGTAGGGAATTAAATCGAGTTGCGCGTCGCGAATCTTGGCGTTCACTTTGGCGCTTTGGACATCGGTCGTCACGCGGAAACCGGCTGCCCGCACCTGCTGTTCAACCTCTAATGCATAGTCGTTCGACTTGTCGCTGACCGGCAGCACGCGGATTTGTTCCGGTGCCAACCACAACGGGAACGCGGCGGCGAAATGCTCGATGAGCATGCCGATGAACCGCTCCATCGAACCGAACGGCGCGCGATGAATCATCACCGGGCGATGCGGTTTGTTGTCGGTGCCAATGTACTCCAGCTCGAATCGTTCGGGCAGATTGTAGTCCAACTGCACCGTTCCTAACTGCCATTCACGGCCCAGACAATCGCGGACCATGAAGTCGGCCTTCGGTCCGTAAAACGCCGCTTCACCCTCTTTCGGCGTGAAATCGAGGCCCGATTCTTCCAATACGCTTCTGAGTGCCGACTCGGCCTGTTGCCAGTTTTCGTCACTGCCGACGTATTTGTCGCTGTTCGGATCGCGGAGCGACAACTGCACGCGGTAGTCGTCCAGCCCGACGCTTTTCAGCACGAATTGCGTTAACTCCAGCGTTGCCCGGAATTCCTGTTCGACCTGCTCGGGGGTGCAGAATAAATGAGCGTCGTCCTGTGTGAGACAGCGGACTCGCAACAGGCCGTTCAGTTCGCCCGACTGCTCGTGCCGATAGACGGTGCCGAATTCGGCCAACCGTACTGGTAAATCGCGGTAACTCCGCGGGCGGGCCTTGTACATCTGCACGTGATGCGGGCAGTTCATCGGCTTGAGCAGATACCGTTCCTGCCGAGACTGCCACTCGCGCAACATTCCAATCTTTTCTTGCGATTCGAATCCAGTGTCGTAGTTGTCGTCGAGATCCATGCCCAGACCCCGCGCCGCAGTGAGGAGTTGATGCTCCAGCATCATCGGCCGCTCTTCCGGCTTGGTTGTCTCAAGAAATTGAATCAGTTCATCAATGATCTGACCCGCTGGATGGCAGAACATCGGCGGAAATTGTGAGTCGCGATAGTATGGAAAGTGCCCGCTGGTTTCGTACAATTCCACCCGGCCAATGTGCGGTGAATAGACCGGTTCGTATCCGCGATTGAGCAGTTCGCGTTTGATGAAATCTTCCAGCAGCGCGCGAACGGTGGCCCCTTTCGGTAGCCACAACACCAACCCGGAACCGACATCGGGGCTGATCTCGAACAAGTCGTGCTGTTTGCCCAACACGCGATGATCGCGGCGCTTCGCCTCTTCAATTTGCAGCAAATATTGCTTCAGGTCTTTCTTGCTGAACCAGGCCGTGCCGTACAAACGCTGCAACCGCTTGTTGTCGGCGTTGCCCTTCCAGTACGAGCCGGCAATCGACAGCAGCTTGAACGCCTTGATGCGACCAGCATGGGGAATGTGTGGACCGCGACAGAGATCGACAAACTCGCCCTGTCGATAAAAGCTGACACTCGATTCGTCGGCCAACCCGGTATCGACGTGTTCGACTTTCAATTCCTGCTGAAGATCGTCCAGCAGTTTACGGGCTTCATCGCGATCAAGCGCGAACCGCTCGAACGGCTCGGCCTCTTTGATGATCTTCTTCATCTCCGCTTCGATGCGCGGAAAGTCGTCCTCGCTGATTGTCTGTTCGAGGTCGAAATCGTAATAGAAACCGTGCGACAAAGTCGGGCCAAATGCCAATCCGGTTCCGGGAAACAGCCGCATGACGGCCCGTGCCATCACGTGCGCACAAGAATGCCGCAGCACTCCCAACGCCTGCACATCGCGATCTGTTAGTAGTTTGAGTCGGATCGGCCCGCCACTGCCGGAGCGGAGTTCCGTCAACGGCCGGGAGGCATCGACAATTTTGTCATCGACATCGGCGGCCACGACGGCCATCGCCAGCCGTTCGCCGATTCCGCTGGCAACATCGAGCGCGGTGGAGTTGTCGGGATATTCCTTGAGGGTGCCGTCGGGGAGTTGAATCTCGATCATCGTATGAGTCGTTTTCCATAAGTACTACAGCTGCGATGCAACGCATCGCAGTCTGCGACTTGTTAAGTCGCAGCTATTGAATTGTCGCCGTTACGAAGGGCGATCTCGTCAAGAAAATCACAGTCGCGAAACGTCGCCGTTATATCGAAGCGCGTAGTTGCATTGCAACGCATTGCAGTCTGCGACTTGTTAAGTCGCAGCTACGACGGCCGATGGGCAATCAAACAGCCGTATCGCATGGCTCCACTGCGGTAGGCTTCGAGGATTGTATTGAACCGATCAACAAACATCGTGGTGTTCACACCAAGCAATCGAGCGATGTGCCGCATTCCGGTTCGCTCGACACGGCGACGGCAGATTTCCCACGTCTGTTCAACACGGTCGGTCCAGTCCTGATAGTCATCAAACACTAGACCCGCTTGCTCCATCCAGGTTCGGTAGTCTTGTGAGGAACCGAGCGATGGACAGAAAAACCCCTCACAGACGTCGTACACCTGCTGAGCTGCCGGCCCATCGGTCACGTTATCTCCCGCCAGCCAGGCGCAAATCGCGACTCGTCCTCCCGGTTTGAGCCAACCGGCGGCCTTTTGAAAGAACGCGGGCTTGTCGAACAGGTGTTCGGTGCATTCGATGCTCCACACCACATCGAACATCGCCTCTTCAAACTCCGCCAGCTCTGCATCGACGCAGCGAAACGAGGTGTTGCGCCCCGCACCACGTCGAAATGACGACCAGCCGGCCCAATGTCGTTGCAGGCGGCTGAGGGTGATCCCCGTCACATGGCAGTTGAGCGTCTTTGCCAAATGAATCGACGAGCCGCCCATGCCACAACCGACATCGAGGACGGTCGCTCCCGGTGGTATGTCGGCCGCAGAGGCAAGTTCTTCGGTCAGCTGCAATTGAGCGCGGGCGGGCGACTCCGCGGCGTTCCACAAACCGTGATGAATGTGCCGCCCCCACAGCAGACGATAGAACAGCGTCGTCAGGTTGTAATGGTTGCGAATAACGGACTTCCGAACGTCCGGGCAATCGATCATGATGGATTGTTTCAGTCGGGAGAAGCAGCGGGCGGAATGTGAGAGTTTCGTCCGAGAGTCCGTTCAATCGCAATTGTGCCGCACAGAGCAGTGACGTTCAATTCCGAATTCATGATTGTCACCCCTCAAAGCCCTCGGGCTGCGCCCCGAGGGACCGAGCACGATCGGTAACGCGGCGGATTGGTTGTGATTAATGTCTTGTGAAAAACGACCGAAGATGCTGGAGTGGAATGAGGACGGTACTTTCCTGACTCGATTTCGGCAACGCAATGTCTGATTCATCAACAAAGAAAACTGATGCGACAGTGAGCGATGTTCCGCAAGTCTGGTGGGCGACGCTGCGGCCATGGATCGTACCAACAATTGCTGCATCCGGTTGGAAACAGCGATCGCGAAAGATTGCATTGCGCATTGTTTTCTATTATTCGCTCATCGTTGTGGCGATGGCCGTGTTTCAACGCGATTTGATATACCGACCGGGACGTGCCGAACGAATTCGAGCCACCGATTCTTCACTACCAACCGGCACGGTTCACGATGTGACCGTGACCACGGAAGACGGCGTGTTGCTTAACGGTTGGCATATTCTGCCTGCCGGATTGAACTGCAAAACGCGGGAAGACTGTGATCGTGAACTGACGAAAGCGAAGTGGCTGGTGCTGTTTTTTCACGGCAACGGCGGCGATCGTCGCGGACGCGATTACGGCAGCCTGAGTTTCACCGAACTCGACTCGCATGTGTTCCTGTTCGATTACCGCGGCTACGGCGACAACGGCGGTGCGCCCAGCGAAGAGGGTTTGGCCGCCGATGCGCGGGCCGTCTGGAAGTACGCGACCGAAGAACGCGGCGTATCGGCGAAGCGGATTGTTGTATACGCGGAATCGCTGGGAGGCGGCGTGGCAACGCGGTTGATTGCCGATTTATGCAAAGCGGGGACACCACCGGCCGGGCTGATTCTCGGCGGCACGTTTTCGTCGATGACCGATACGGCCTCGTCTCACTATCCGTGGCTTCCGGTCGGGTTGATCTTGCTCGACCGTTTTGAATCGGACCGATACGTTGCTTCCATCGACTGTCCAATCCTGCAAATGCACGGCAGCCACGACGATATCGTGCCGCTGGCAGTTGGCCGCAAATTGTTTGCCGCCATCCCCGAACAATCGGCCGACGGAATTCCGAAGCAGTTCATCGAGTTCACCGATGCGGAACACAACGATTTCGATGAACAACGATTTCAAACGGCCGTTGCGGAGTTTTTCGTCAAGATCTTGCAACGAGAAAGTGAACACACACTGCAAACCACGTCGGGCAAGCCCGCCGGCTAAATGATTTGTGATTTAGCCGGGCCGCTCGCGGCACGTGGTCTCCCACAACGCGTGATGTCCGATGAAACAGCTCGATCAATCGGTATTGAACGCAGCAAAACCAATCCGCCGAGCGGGACGGTTTGCATTTCGGTGTCTGCTTTTCGCTGGCATCCCCTACCTGTTACTGTGTGTCATGCTTGGATTCCTGCAGCGGAAGCTGATTTACCATCCCTTCAAGGCGGCGCGCATCGACATTGCCGAGGCCGAGTTGCCCGACGGCGTGATTCGTGACATTGCTGTCACGGCCGACGACGGCATCGAACTGCACGGTTGGCATTTCGTGGCGGCAAACACTCAGTCGCAGGAGTCACCAGCCCGCAGCGCGAGCAAGGGGTTGCAACCACCACTGGTGCTCTATTTTCCTGGCAACGCGGCGCATCGCAAATGGCGAGTTACCGAATGCGACGTGTTGACGTCGGCGGGGGCCGACGTTTTTCTGTTCGACTTTCGCGGCTTCGGCGACAACGCCGGCAGTCCCAGCGAAGAAGCAATCGCCGCCGATGCGCGGACCATTTGGAACGAAGTGGTCGAAAAGCAAGGCATCGCGCCTGAGCGGATTGTGCTCTACGGTGAATCGATTGGCGGAGCCGTCGCGATTCGACTCGCTGCGGACATGTGTGCGGCCGGGACGCCACCCGGGGCTGTGATCACCCGCTCGACATTCTCATCGCTGGTCGAAACGGCCGCCTGCCATTACCCGTGGCTGCCGGTGCGTTGGTTGTTGGTGGAACACTATGCATCGGACGAACGAATTGACGCGGTCACCTGCCCGATATTGATGTTGCACGGCGATGCCGATGAGATCGTGTCGATCTGGCAGGGGCGTGAACTCTTCGCAGCAGCCTCAACAAAGTCGGCAACCGGTTTTGAAAACCGCTTCATCGAATTGGCCGGCGCGGATCACAACAACGTGCTGACGACGCACAACGCAGAGATACTCGAGGCGGTGCAGGAGTTCTTCGCGGCGACCGGTCTCGTGCGGTGAATGGCACGAGTGATTGGGCGCATCTCCGTGTCTGACTATAATGAAAACACACGGCAGGCAGTGTCCGCCTATTGTTTTGTTAGCGGCCCTGCGGGGTGACTCAATCGAAAGTCCTTTCATGAATTTCAAAACGAAAGCCGTCGCGGCTTTTGCGCTGAGTCTGTCGTTTGTGGCAGACGTCTGCCAAGCTGATCCGGGAACGCCCGCGCAGCAGTATGCTGCGCTTCTCAAAGAATACCGACCAGTCAGCGGCGGCATGCGGAAGGCGAAGAACGACCGGGAGCGCAAGATCGCCGTCAAACGCATCGGCAGCTTTGCGCCGAGGTTTCTGGAACTGGCCGAGAATCACTCCAAAGATCCGATTGCCGTGGTCGCTTTGAAACAGGCGGTCCAGGCGGTGGGGACTGCAGATTCTGCCGCACAGATCACCTGGGAAACCAATCGCTCGGACTTTCCGGTCAGGACTCCGGACGACGCGGCCGCAAAGACGGTCGCGCTCGTACTCCGCGACCGTCTCACGAGTGATAAGATCGGCCCCATCCTCGATCGAATGCGATACGGGTACCGGATGGAATATGCGAAGTGTCTGCGTACCGTGCTGGAGAAGAACCCGCATCGTGACGTTCAGGCGATGGCTTGCCTTTCGTTGGCTCAGTTTCTCAACGACCGATTACGCATGCTTCGGCTCACCGAAGATCGACCGGAATTGACCAAACAATATGCGGCCGTGTTCGGCAAGAACTATCTTCCGGAACTCAAACGGATCGGGCAAACCAAACTCGCCCGGCAAGTCGAAACCTTATTCGAGTGGGCAGCCGAAGATTACGGCGACGTGAAGATTCGCGTTGGCACGGTGGGCGAACGGGCGAAGTCGGAGTTGTACGACCTCCGTCATCTCTCCGTCGGCAAGGTGGCCCCGGATATCGCAGGCAAAGATCAGGACGGCAAAGAAACGCCGGATGAGTGACCGATTAATCCGACACCACTGTGAACGGGTTTCGTTTTCACTTAGGTGAAGCTGCTTCTTCCGCCGCTTGAATCAGCTGCTTCAGTGCAGTCTCGATGGGCTTCTCACCCGGCTTGCCCACCCACTTGCGGCGAATCGTGCCGGTGTGATCGACGATGTAGAACGCTGGTGTCGCGGGGAGGCTCCACTGGCTGTTGATGTCACCGACGTCGTCGAACGATCGCCAATTGATCTTCTCTTTGGTCATCACGGCTTTGAGTTCACCCGGTTCGTGGGGCCAGGAATTGACGCCGACGAGGGCGAATGGCTTGTCTTTCAAATTCGTTACGAGCGACCGCCCGTGTGACCAAGTGGTCCGTCAGGTGAGTCAGAATTCGCTCCAGAAATACAATAGCACCACCTTGCCGCGATAGTCGCTCAGTTGGAACGGCTTACCGGGCAATGGTTCCGCGTCGGGGTCGTCCTCTTCTTCCTCTGCGACATCGCCGGCGAAGATTTTGCATTTGCTTCTAAAGGATTTCACCAGGACTCTTCGCTCATTTTTGGTCAGTTCCACGCCGTAGAGGTACAGCCTGCTGAGTTGGTGCATTTGTTTGACGGCTTCGAGAGCCGCCTCTTTATCAGTGAAATTCGATTCGCCGGTCAACAACCAGGTGAGCTGTCCGTGGTCGGTCAGATGACGCAGACCGCTGCCGGTGACGTTGGTGTGAGCGATGTAGAGTTTCCTCAGCAAGGTCATGTTCCGCAGCTGACTTAGTCCCGCGTCATCGATGTTGGTACCGTTCAGATACAGAAGCTCCATCTTTTGTAAGTCTTTCAGGTACGAAAGCCCCTGGCTCGTGACATGTGTGCCTGTTAGACCCAGGAGAATGATTTGGCGAAGCCCACTGAGATTTTCGAGTCCTTTGTCGCTGATGTCGTTGTTGTTCAGATAAAGGTGCGTCAACCCTGTCAGCCGGGCAAGCGACTGCATGCCGGGATCGCTGACGTTCGTGTCACTGAGCTGGAGTACGCGTAAGCTGGCCAATTCTTCCAGATGCACGAGGCCATTGTCACCGATCGCCGTGTCGTTAAGCACCAGCGACCGCAGCTTGTCCATCCCTTTCAAATGAACCAGCCCGGCACCTGTGATCGGCCCCGATGTTATCGACAGCGTTTCCAGGTTTTTCAGTTTGGCAAGATGTTCCAGTCCGGCATCGGAGATGAGTTTGCTAGCGATTGTTAGCGACGTCAGGCCGGTCATGCTGCTCAGGTGGGCCAGTTCGTCGTTTTCAATTCCGTTAACGTTTAGCGTTTTTAACCGCTTCATTTCCGCGACGACGCGGAAGCCGTCTCCGGCAACATATGACCGAATCAAATCCAGCCTTTTCAGCCGTGGCAAATGCTTAACATGTTCCAGGCCGCGCGAAGTGATGCCCGAAGTGTTAAAGATCAGAGTTTCGAGCGAGTTCAGATTCCGCAACTTCGGCATGTCTGCGTCGGTGGGTGCCGTGCGGGCGTAAAACGAGATCGAGGTCAAGACAAACGACTCCTCGGGCAGCGGCCTGGCGTAGACTGTCCCTTTCTTCTTTTTGATATTATAACGCGTTTCTTCGCGACCGCCGACGGTACGAAACGAAAAGCGACTGCCGGTATCGAACAACCACTGGGCGACACTGCGGTCGTCGGAAGGCGGCAGTAGATCATTCCGATTTGACGGACGATTCGGCGGTTCGAATGGCGGGGCGGGAACTTTGACGTAGTTGATTTTTCCGCTGATAACGACCAGATTGTCGGTCGCGAGCCGTTTGTTCTTGTGAAACACCTCGACTTTGTGTTGCCCGGTTTGCAGCGTGATTGTCCCGCCGCGTCCCAGTGTGTAATTGTTGCCGTCGATGACGATCCGCAGATCGGCCGCGGCGACCGAATCGGGAAGGTTGATCTTGATCGTGCCGGTATCGGTTCCGATGGACAACACTATGCCCGCCACCAACACGCAGGCAGCCGCTGCAGACGCCATCACAATCCAGGCTTTCTTGGAAATTGCTGATGTATGTCGTGGATGTTTAACGGCCTCGGCAATCGGATGCTCATCGGATGTCTGTGCGGAGAACATTTTGGCGAGCGCCTGCATTTCTTCGTTGCCCACCATCGTGGCGCTAATGGCCGGCTGTGTGACGCGGTTCTTATCGGCAGGCTGCGAAGTATTTGCCGTCGCCGATTCAGCCAATCTTGCCAACGGCGATTCACCCTTCAGAAAACCAGCCAGCGCGGCGGAGACGTCTTTCATCGACGCATAACGTTCGTCTGCGTTCTTCGCCATCATTTTCAGGCAGATCGATTCCAAGCGTGGATCGAGTCCTTCTCGCAATTCCGATGGCCGCTGCGGTTCCTGCATCATAATTTGGGTTCTTCACCGATTTTAATGGGTGTTTTCAGCACGGTTTGAGTTTCAGTTTTCCACAGAAGAACAGGATGCGGGTGCGGTAGTTCGCAAAGTTGCGGAAGCCGCGGGCGTTCGACTTGATGGATTG
>Ga0209402_10001214_pt1 | contig 28804 bp, 26 predicted proteins | sample ArcticOcean_MG_C_3_FD_187437 | JGI IMG/M metagenome (GOLD analysis project Ga0209402, IMG submission 187437) | Marine microbial communities from western Arctic Ocean - ArcticOcean_MG_CB8_126 (SPAdes) (version 2) | ecosystem: Environmental > Aquatic > Marine > Oceanic | place: Arctic Ocean... | reverse complement strand
CATAGAATTGCTCCTCTTCGCACCGCTCGAACCTCCTCCTATTGTCGGCTCCTTTGCTTTCGATTTCCCTGTACCCGTACCGGCACGACCGGCTCACAATCCGACCCTGCTTTTGGATTCGATTCAGTGCGTGGGCGGTGGTGGAACCAGTTTTCGCGGCCTCGTATTCTGCACGGGCAAGAAGCATCGTGAGAACGTAGTACCCCTCATCCGTGTTCGATGTGAGGGACACTCCTGATTCGTTGGCTAAATGCAGCGTGATTCCCCTCCTGTGAAACTCCTTGATGGTCAGGAGTCCGTCAGCCGTGCTGCGAAACATGCGATCCAGTTTGAGGACCACGATGTGCCTGTAGCCGAGCGTCATGATCTTCCTGCCTTCGGGGCGGTCAAGAAGCTGATTCTTTCTGGCGGAAACCCCAGGATCACGCAGGATCACTGACGGGTTCATTTGGTAAGACTGGCAGTAAGCCTGGCACCCCTCAATCTGAGTGTCGATTGACTCGCACCTGTCCTTCTTATGCTCCGGTTTCGGTGAAACCCGAGCATAGATGATCGCTTCTTCCATTCCCATTCCCCTCTGTGTGGTCGTCGGCCCCGGCTCGTTCGTGATAGTGGGCGCATAGCTGCACCAAGAATTATCACCGGGGCCGACGTTGAAACTAACACGAACACAAGCATTCTACTGAAAACTTTTAGAAATTCCAACAAATCACAACGCATTTCCCGTTTTTTTCTTGATTAGTAATATAGGGGTTTTGTTTAACCGGGGAATTGTGCATTGGACTGGAAGTCGACAAACCTACAAAGCCAGTGCCCGCTGGGTCCGACCGACTGGTATTACCAGAACCTGGTCCCGAAGGATCTGGCGGGAAACCTGCGATTTCGCCGCAAGATACTCAAACTTGGGTACGAAAATCCCGAGTTCGCCCGTGAAATCTGGATTATCTGCGCACGGGACATCCTTTTCTCGACCGCGGTGTTCGGTTGGACCCTCAACCCGAAAGAGCATCCAGATCACCCGCTGCGGCCATTTATCCCTTACGGCTACCAAGAGCGGGAGATTCCCCGGCTACAGAGCCTGATCGGCATCGATGACGTGGCAGTCCCCAAGAGCCGGGACATGGGGGCGTCGTGGATGTGCCTGATCGTTTTGGAGCATCGATGGCGGTTCCACTCGAATCAGCTATTCCTGCTAACATCCGAAAAAGAGGAATTAGTCGACGGAAAGAGTGAAAAAGCACTGTTCAAAAAGCTAGATTTCTGGTGGAAACACACACCGATCTGGATGCTTCCGAACATGGAACGCCGGCAGAAACATTGCAAAAACCTCGACAATAACAGTGCATTCGACGGTGAAGCGACTGTCGACAATATGGCGACGGGTGACAGGCGAACAGCCATCCTGATGGATGAAACTTCAAAGATGCCTGGTGCGGCCAAGATTTTCACCTCGACTCGCGACGTGACCCGCTGCCGGATCTTCAATTCAACGCCAAATGGCAGGTTTGGCGTTGGTGGACCCTTCTATCTGAAGGTCCGAAACAAGGACGTTGAGAAGGTGTTCCTGCACTGGTCTGAGCATCCAGACAAGCGGATCGGTCTCTACAAGGACATTGGCGGCGAGAAGGTGCCACTACCGGAAGATTACGACTGGAAGGACGATTACGACTTCACCCAACTGAAATTCGTGCGGGGAAACCCAAGATCGACTTGGTACGACAAGCAGTGCGATCGAGTAAACAGCCCGGTCGAGATTGCCCAGGAACTCGACATCGACTTCCACGGCTCGGCAGAGAGGTTCGCCGATGAGACGGTGATCGCTCGGGTCATGGCCGACGACATCCTTGACCCGTTCGTCGTTGGTCGATTGGGAGTTGATGCTATGGACTTCGAGGCCACTTGGTCGACCGTGTCGAATGGTCAATTCAAGCTGTGGTGCCCATTTGACGGGGTCCGGCCGGCCCATTCGGAATTCTCTATTGGGGCAGACATTGCGGCTGGAACAGGCGGCGCATACGCCAGTAACTCGGCACTCGTCATTTTCGACAGGATCACCCACGAGCAGGTTGGGCAGTTCACCACCCGATCCATGTCGCCGGAAGAGTTCGCGAGATTCACGATCGGCGTCTGCAAATGGTTCCACGAGGCGTTTCTGGTCCCCGAATGTAATGGGCCGGGCCTTCAATTCATGAAAGTCCTCGCACAAGAGGGCTACCACAATATGTACCGGCAGGGCCGAGATCAGCTTGGAAGTGAGAAAAAGACCAAGAAATACGGCTATCAGAACCAAGACAGCGGAACGGTGATCCTCGGCTCGCTGCAGGACTCGATGCGAATGATGCAGGTTGTCATCCGATCGGAAACGATCCTGACTGAGATGTTGGAATATGAGATGGGATCGAACGGGAGAATCTTCCACGCCGGGGCCAAAAACTCCGAAAGCAACGCAGATAAGGGCATGACACACGGAGACGTCGCGATCGCCGCCGCCTGCGGATGGCTGGGCGTGAAGGACTCAGAAGTCATCAAGGTGAAGGGTAAAAAGGAGCCACCCAAGCGGGAAACCGTTGGGCATCGCTTCGCCGCACGAGACAAACTCAATGCCGCGAAGACTGGAGGCGATTATCGCTGGTAACCAAAAAGAAGAGTCGAAACATGCGTTCTTCCTGAGATTGCGAGCCGATGGCCGATGGCTCGAATTCAAGGAAGTCAGGCTTCGTATCCAGGCAGAACTGAAATGCTCAGAGGACGAGGCGTTCGCGGTGGCATCGAGCTATTTCCCAGCCGGAAAGCCCACCCGCAAGCATCCCTACCCAGACATCAAAGAGAAAGTCGAGAAGGAAGTGGCCGAGAACCCCCCTCAACTTAACAGCGGATTCACAGACATACAGGTCGACGCCTTGGCCAGAAACAAGGGGGATTCCGACTGGGACTCCGACCTTGAGTGGGCGTTTGAAAACATCGGCAACATGCTGGTGAAGATCAAGGACGCACCGTCGAGTTCTGCTTGGTATTTCTTGGATTACGGCCGAGACAAGGCACCAGTGAAGTTTATGGACATCTGCGCAAAGCATTACGCGGAGAAGAAAAAGAAATCAAACGACAAGCAGGCGTTTGAGGACGACCACAGAAGGCAATTTGCGATCCTCGATGAACTCGAAAAGCAGTTAATTTCAGAAAACTTGTAAAATTTACAACGCAAACTCCAACTTTTTCTTGATTAGTTATGTAGGGGTTTCGTAAATTCGAGAATCGCCCCCCCCCGAAGAAACCACATGAATCCACTCAAAAAATCCGACCGTTCAAAACTTGCGAGGGCGATCCGAACGTCCCGGAAGACGCTACGGCCATTCTGTGAGAATCGAAAGAAACTCATCGAAGAGTACGTGGGTTCGCACTGGGGCGACTCGGATGGCGATGGCGACAGCAAGGTGCGTGAAGTTCTCGTCAATATGTTAAATTTGACTGCGAATACTTACACGTTTTCGCTCGCTGCCGAGCGCCCCCGTGTCCTCATCACAACAGCACAAGACAGCCTTTACCGATTCTCAAAGACGTTCCAGACGGCAGTCAACAACCACATCGCGGAGATTCACATCGAAGAATCGCTGCGAATGATTGTTCTCGATGCGTTCTTTTCGGTCGGCATTGCCAAAGTGTTCCTCGCACCGAGTAAGCCGATCGAGATGCCAAACCCCGACATGCCCACCGAACCGTGGGAAGGCGCACCGCAGGGCGTATGGGACCAGTACAGAGAAGCCCAAGCTGGCGGGATCGAGCCAAACATCTGGGTGGACCCCGGCCGGCCGATGTTGGCGCGAGTCTCACTGGACGACTTCATCTTCGATACCCGTGCAACGTCATGGGAGAAGATCGAGTTTGCAGTCCATGAATATCGGGTTCCGCTTGAAGATGTGAAGGGGGACATGCGGTTCGATGATTTCAAGGAAAACGTAGAAAAACTGAAATCCAGCAGCAAATGGGACAGCGACCAGCGACACGAGGGTGCCGATCCAGTCAGCGAAATGACACAGGCGAACGTAGATCACGACGAAACCAGCCCGATGGTCAACCTGATGGATGTGTGGCTGCCCCGTGAGGGCAAGTGGTGCGTATTCTCGGATGCCGGTGAGGATGGGCTGCTTCCATTGCTCATTGAAAAGTGGGACGGACCCGAGGGTGGGCCATTCCATCTGTTGTCATTCTCGGATGTTCCAGACAACATCATGCCGAGTTCACCCGCGCAGAACCTCAAGGGGCTGCACGACCTGATGAACTCGATCATGCGGAAGCAATCCCGCAACTCACGCGATTCAAAGACAGTCACGGCCTACCGCGGGGACGGGCAGGACGCACAGCAGATCCAGTCGGCTGGCAATAATGAGATGATAAAGGTGAGCGACATCGACTCCGTCAAGGAGATTCACTTTGCCGGCGTTGACCAAACCGACCTCGCGTTCTTCTCGAACATCGACGGCACATTTTCCCGGATGGCCGGTAATCTCGATGCGATGGCCGGCCTTGGACCGCAGTCGGACACCCTTGGGCAAGATAAGCTGATCCACGGTGCCGTGTCGAAGCGTGAAGCTAAGATGCAGTACCATGTGGTCGCTTTCACGGCCAATATCATGAGTGATATTGGCTGGATGCTGTGGGTGGATGCAGTCAAGGAGATTCCTGGCCAGCGGCACGAAAGCGGAATCGATCTCCCCATCGATGCTTCGTGGACGCCAGGGGAACGCGAGGGCGACTACCTACAGTACAACTTCAAGGTCGAGCCGTACTCGATGGCGTATAAGTCGCCAACCGAGCGGATGCAGAGTTTGACCGCGTTCTTGCGGGATCTCGCACTCCCGTTACGAGAAGAGATTCGGGCACAGGGCGGATCGATCGACTTCAAGGCGATCGTCGAAGACTACGCAGACATGGCCGATATGCCGCGGATCAAGCGGTGGATCACATTCGACGACGGTTACGAGCCAACCACACCGGAAGGCAACGCGCCGGGTATGCCGGCCAATACCAGCCGCGAATACGTCAGAAAGAGTGTATCGACGGGCGGGACGCCGGATGCGCAGCGAGTCCAGAATCAGCAGTCGCTCTTGGCGAGCGCCGGTCAGCAGCAGGGCCAAGAGCAGCAGCAGGGGGGCATGCAATGAAAACAACGACAGTCTACGCAGTGACGGGTGCCGTGATCGGAAAACTTACGACATCCCGCGCCTACGAGAAGAATTGCATAAAATGCGGCAAGCGGTTCCCAATTGAATCGTGCCCCGAGGGGACGCGGAAGAACTACAGCTTTTGCCGCAACTGCACAATGAATCGACGCCCAAAATGAAATACATCGTCCACGGAAAAGAGATCAGCCAAGAAGAGTTTCTGCGTGGAGCAGATGGGATCAAGAACATTATTGCCGACCGGAAGACGCCGGGCGGCCATGAGACTTATTGGGGAACGGGACACGAGTCGCTGTCGTCCGGCGTCATGCCGCACCAGGCATCAGAGCATGCCGCATGGTGCCGCGACAAGGGGCTTGTCGGCGTAGAGATCAGACGGGACGGAGCCGCAGAATTTAATAGCCCTGGTAGCAAGACCAAATACTTGAACGCGCGAGGTTTGGTGGATGTCACCAGCGAACGCAGCGGTCAGTACCGGAAAGTTGGCGGGGAGTTCGTCGAACAAGGGGGGAAACGGTAGATGTTTTTGAAACCGATCAAACAAGAAGAAGCTGGTAACGAGGCCGAGGTTGGTTCGGCTGCCGTCGAACACGATGCAAGTGCGTCCGCGGTCGACCACTACTTTTCCAGCGATGGGCCGGGCGGTGAACCCGAGCCTGAAGCGGAACTGGGCACCAGTCCTGATTCAGAAAATACACCGGATTCGACTCCAGAACCAAAAGAAACGTCCCCTAAGTCTGCCGATGAAAGTCCGGCCGGCGAAGTAGGGGGCAACAAACCTGTTGTTGGCGATGAAACTTCCGCCGACACAACTCCCGCCGCTGAAGTCAGCGAAGAGGGGCAGAAGATTCTGTCCTTGGCGCAAGATCGAGGAATGGCTGCCGACGAGGTGGCCGGATTCGAGAGCGTTGAAGAGTTTGAGCGGGCGTTGGCACTTCAAGACCGGGCGTTAGCGAACGTCGGTCGAGAACAATTACCGCCCGATGTTAATCCTGAGCAGCAACAGCAGGAGCAGCAACAGCAGGAGCAGCTAACGCCAGAGCAGCAGCTAACGCCAGAGCAACAACAGTGGCAGCAACAACAGTGGCAGCAACAACAGTGGCAGCAACAACAGTGGCAGCAGCAGCAACAACAACAACAGCCTAATCCCGCAGGCCAACCTGCACCTCAAGGCGTTGAACCGGAATCAAAGCCGGAGTTCGCGGCGAGAATACAGGCACTTCGGGAAGACGGCCATGACGAATCCATCCTGGCTGAACTGACGGATATGTACTCCAACCGAGTGGCACAAGACGCCGCTCAGAGGGAGATGCAATCGAGGTTCGATCAGCAACAGGGTGACCTAAAGGCTGTTTACGATCACGTTATTGGTCGTGAGGAGCAAGATCAGCAAGTTAAAAACAATGCCGAATTGGATCAGTTTTTTGAAGGAGTAAATCAACTCGATCAGACCGAACTGTTTGGAGATGGCGAAACCGCCACCGAAGAACAGAACGCGAATTTTGAGTTGTTGTACCGCGAAGCAATGTCATTGCAGGCTGGTCTTTATTCGACCAACCGGCCATCGGACATGAACGCGGAACTCGTTCAACGATCTCTCCAGTTGGCATTTCCTAATCAAATCGCGCACCAGCAACGAACGGCCGTTACGGCGTCCGTGAAAAAGCAGAACAAGCGAATCATGGGTTCCGGGCAGTCAACGACCGCTCGGGAAGATGTTCCGTGGGATGGCGACTTCGCTGACGACCCCGACTTTGTCGCGTTCTTCAACGACAACAACCTTCCCTAACGCTGGTGTGCATCAATAAGAAAGGTGCTTAATCATGGGCCTCATGCCCGACGCAATCGACGACCTTGTCGAACTGACCTACAATAAGGCCGACCGTGCGAAGTGGGTCGACCTCAGTCTCAACAACCAGCGATACTCCGTTGCATCGCGATGGCTGAAAGCCAAAAAAGCGCCAACGAAGGCGACTCCGAAGCAGACTTGGAAACTCCAAGTCTCGAACACGGATGCGTTTCGCTGGACGAACCTGTACTCGGTCGACGAGTACGATGTGAAGAACTTGGCGGTCGGTGCCGAGCAGCCCTGGGCGATCGCGACCAGCAATTATGTTTATGATATTAACGAGGAGGAATTCCAAGGGGGCAATCGCGAGATTATCATCGATCTGATTGTCATGCGAGAGCATTCGATGTACTCGAATCTCTACGAGGGTTTGGAGTCGGCATTCTGGTCGGCCCCCTCATCCTCAACCTTGGCGAAACGTCCGCTCTCCGGCATCCCGTTTTGGTTGCAGAAGAACGCGACGGTCGGCTTCAATGGTGGCGACCCGAGTGGTTTCGCTGCCGGTGCGGGTGGCGTCTCGACCGGAACGTATATCAACTGGTCGAACTACTCCGGTGCGTATGTCTCAGTGACGCGGAACGACCTGATTTCCAAGTGGCTTAAGGCAACTGAGTTTACGCACTTCGAGTCACCGCATCAGTTCCCGCAGAACGGCGGCGGCGACCCAGACTGGATGTTCTACACGACCTACTCGGTCTACGAAGCGGCCCAGCAGTTCCTCGACGCGCGAAACGACAACCTGTCGGACCTCGCGGGAACAGGTGCCAAAGGTCGTCCAACATTCAAGGGTGTTCCCTTGCAGTGGATTCCCGAACTGACCCACTCCACGCAGGACGGATACGACTCGGCCAATCCGCTCTACGGCGTGAATTGGAATACGATGGACTTTGCTTTCCTGAAGGGTAAGGACATGGTTCGGACCAAGCCGCAGAAGAAGGACAACCAGCACAACGTCCGCGTCGTGCATGTTGATTCTTCCTGCAACCTGCGGTGCAATGACCGACGCCAAAACTTCGTTCTCCACGTCGCCTGAGTCCGCTTCGTTTCGTTTTGTTTTGTTCTGTCAATTAAGAAAGATCAGGAGGGTCAATTATGACCATCGTAAAATTCAGCGACTCGGACGGCGAAGGTCGCGGTCGCTCCAATAACTTGTGGCACGGCTGCCCGCGACTCGAAATCAAAGACGATTTCGTTCGTGGCGTTCTCATTGAGGACGATTTCACTGAGGATCTTCTGGCCGAACGGTATCTTACGACCCAAGCGGGTTCGTCCGGTACTTTCGCTCTGGACGACGCCATTGGCGGCGTTGCCCTTCTCGACTGTGCCAGTTCGACAGTGACTCAGGGTGCCAACGTCCAGACCGCTGGCGCAACTGGGTCGTTCATTACGCCCAAGGCTGACAGTGTCATCTGGTTTGAAACTCGCTTGAAGGTAGTCGATGTTGCGTCGGCTGGCCCGGAGTTCTTTGTTGGGTTGTCGGAATACGACACCTCGATCATCGCCGGTAGCGCAAACACGTCCGCTAACCACATTGGTTTCGGATCGATCACCGACAACATGATCCTGCTCGGAAACTCCGAGAATGCTTCGGCGGCCCACACGGGCGTTACCACCAACACTCTCGTTGATGGCACTTGGGTCAAGCTGGGATTCAAGGTCACCGGGATCGACAAGGTCGAGTGGTATGTGGACGGCGCGAAGATCGCCACCACAGGCATCAACGTGGCGACTGCGAACATTCCGATCGTCGGGATGAAGCCGTCGTTCGTGTGTCAGTCGGACGGAACAGCCGATCCGATCACCCACATCGACTGGTACAGTTGTGCCCAAGAATTCGATTCCTAGTAACTCTAACTGACGGGACGGCGGGTAATTCCCGCCGCCCCGTTTTCTTGTTTTCAGTTTTATGCGGGGAATTTCGATGGAACTACACGCACAAGACATTGCAGAGTTGAAATTACTCTGCAATTGCACGGGAGAACTTCCACAGTCGGTCACCGATAAAGCCAAGCTGTACTTCAAGGCATGGCAACGCCGAAGTTCCGGCCCGATGGCACCGCACCACTACGGTGCGCTCATCACAATCGCCGTCGAATCGGGCGCTGTCGAATTGTCGCCCGATCAGGTTTCGGGATGGGACGACGTGGAGCCGGGAACTCCAATTCTGTACCAGAGTGGAACGCAACAACTCGTAGGCACGTTCGTCTTTCCGCACAAAGGCTTGTCGTTCGGGCTACTGCGAATCTCCATTCAGGGCGACTCGAACCCCGAGACTGATGTGGATGCAGATTTCGTCAGTCTCGATATTCCTGCCCAGCCACCGGCACCACTGGTCGTCGAGACCTTCACAACCACAGAAGTTACGGCCGAAGAACTTGAGCCGGAACCTGAACTCACTGGCGACGAGTCATTGAGTGACGAGCCGGCCGCGCCGCGACCTTCGCCGAATCAAGCCCAAATGCTCTGGAGTGAAGTTGAGGTGGGCACAAGGGTCATGGTTGCGGTGCCCGGCCAAGAACAGGCTGACGGGGAACTTGTGTTGGTCCTCGGTGGCGACAGCGCCGGCAAGGCCAGGATCCACTTCAATGAGGATGACAAGGCGTATCGGATCGTCGACTTGGGTCACGTTCGCAAGTCGCCAGATGACGCCCCTCCGCTTGTCGACATGAATCTGGAGGTAGCCGTTGGCTGAGTCCACACTATCCGTTGATTATGCGACATGCTGCCGAGACGTCATGCGACTTCTCGGTCTCGGTCGCACCTACTCGGCTGGCACTTTTGCCATATCGTCAGGGGTCGTCACGCTTACGGGCGGTACGTTCCCGACGTGGGCGGCGGCTGGCACAGTGGATCTCGGCGGCGTGGGCTACACAGTCGCTTCTCGCGGTGGCGATACAGCCATCACGCTCGACGACACATCTGTAACGGATGCCGGCCCCACAGCCTACGTCCTACTCCAAACCGAAGAACCCGGCTACGATGCGGTCACAGACTGCATCAAGTCCGGCCAGCGGAGCTTCTACGCCCCGGTGCCGATGGGCGAGAACTCAGAACACAAGACGCCTTATGTCTGGTCGTTCCTGAATCCGGCCACGGCGTTAAGCCTCACTGTGGCGGAAGGGTTCGATTACGATCTGCCAGACAATTTCGATCAGGTTTTGTCGCACATAACGTATGGGGTGGGCGTCATTCAGGAACCTATTCAAATTGTGTCGGTGCCCGAACTGCAAGCCATGCGGGCACAGGACAACGTGACGGGCGCTCCCCAATACGTTGCTACTCGACCAAAGGCGATTGACCAGACGGACGGGCAGCGATTCGAGGCAATCTTTTACCCCACACCAGATGCCACATACGTCGCCGAGTACAGCTACAAAATCGCCCCCAGCAAGATGACGCCGACGAACAAGTATCCGCTCGGTGGGTTGGCGCACTCAGACACAATCCTTGAGTCGTGCTTGGCCGCAGCGGAGATCAAGGTCGACGGCACATCGGGCGTTCATGGGGCTGCATTCCAAGCCCGAATGGCCGCTTCTGTGCAAATCGATAAGCGAGCCAGCCGCATCGACGGCAAGAGTTACCGAAATACGGCCGTCACAATCGGATCCTACGATTGGTTGGCACAAGAGGTTGGTGTCGCACTCAATGTTGGCGCGAACGCCAAGACTTGGGGTCACAACACCGAACGTCGCGTCAATTCATTCATTCAGCGTGGGCTGAAGCAGTTCTACATGCCGGCCCAAGACGGGATGCACAAGACGCATCTGTGGTCGTTTATGCGTCCGGTGAAAGAATTGTCGACCAAGGCGTCCTATTCAACCGGAACAGTTACGATCGTCTCGGGCGTCGTCACGCTCACAGTGGACGGTACATTCCCAACATGGGCAGCGAGCGGCGAGATCGTTATCTCCGGGACCACCTATGCGATCGACACGCGGGAAAGCAATACGCAAGTCACACTTGAGGACACGACCGATGCGGCCGATTCCGCAGCCTTAACGACCTATATTGTCCAGCAGACGAAGTACGACTTAGAGAGTGACTTTGCTGGCTTCAGTGCCCCGCAGACATTCACATTTCAGCCGGGAGTCAACGGTCTCGATCGCCCGATCGAAATCATTCCCGACAACCGGATCCGTTCGATGTATCAGGGGTGGGAAACCACCGACCAGCCACGATACGCTTCACTCAGACCGAAGGCGTTAGTGGCTGCAACCGGCAGGCGATGGGAAGTCTTCTTTTGGCCGCCTCCCGATGACGTTTATTTGCTGACTTATCGCTGCAAAGTGGACCCCGTCGAATTACTGACCGGCGAATTTCCTTACTGCGGTTCTGAGCATTCAGAAACAATACTCGCAAGTTGCATCTCGTTGGTCGACAAGTCGCAAGCCGGACGGTTTCGCGAGTTGATGGCGGCCTCGATCGAGATGGATCAGGCGGAAATGGCCCCCGCTCGACTTGGGCGAAATCGCGACCCCAGCACGATAAACAGCGATGGCCAGTACATTCGCGACGGCAACACAATTTCATTCGACAACACATCACTTTAAGGAGCAGTAGCCGTGTCCAACCCCAGCCAATGGTTCATTCGTCACCGAGAAGCACTCAAGTTACACGGCCGACTGGACGATCCGGGCGATGCCGGCACGATCACTCCCCAAGGTTCGGGGATGGTTCTGCAACTTATCTCTGCCGGTTCGGAGACTCGCGTTCTTTCCGACCCCGAGGTGGCCGGCGAGATGCTAGAGATATGTTTCATGACTGATGGTGGTGACGTTGCCATCACTCCAGCCACGGCGTTCGACGCTGCGGGTTCAACGACACTGACGTTCACGACCGCTGGCTCTTTCGTCCAGTTCGTTTCCGTCGCAATCAGCACAACCGCATTCGCTTGGCGAGTCCTTAAGTCTGACGGTGTGGCCGGCGTTTCGCCGACCACCGTCTACGCCAATGGCGTCCAGGATCACGGCACCGAAGCCATCACGGCGACAGTTGGTGGTGGAACCACAGGTCTCATCACTCAGGGTACAAAAAACGTCACGGCAACCAGCAACGGCGCAACCAAGCAGATCAGCCTGCCGGCCGCAACTGTTGGTGACGTCATCCAGATTCACGTCTTGGGTGCCGCCTGCGAACTGATCTCTGCCGTCGCGGCCCACACGGTCAATGACGTCACGGTCGGCGCAACAAACGAACTCGCACTGACGCAGGATGCGTATTACACCTGCCGGTACGTCGAAACGAACGGCTGGATCGTAACTGGCCAAACGAAACTCGGTGCCGATATCTCCGCGCTCGTCCCTGACGCATTGTAAGAACCCCCGCTTCGCCGTTTCGTTACCTGTGTCTGACGTACTGCAAGGACTTCGACAATGCTACTCCAAGCCAACGACGAAGCGATCGTCACCAACTCTGCCGACCAGATTGCCAGTGGGAACCCAACGGTAATCACGTTGGGAGCATCTACTGTCGGCGAGTACCACGTCATCCAGTCCTTGCAGTGGTCTTACGCGGCCGCGCCGACCGGAGGCGGCCTCACGATTGCTTTCGGTGGCGTGACGAAGTGGTCAGTCAAGATCACTGACGCGGGTGTTGGGTTCATCCCTTTTGCGAACTATCCGGGTGGTGGAATTCACAACGCCCAGACGCCAAACGAGGCGTGTGTCATTACGCTTGCCGATGGCGGGGCGGATGGCGAACTCAACGTCCAGAGTGTATAGAAAACGGGTGAGCTATGGCAGGTATTTCTGGTAACTCCGGTTTGGGTGGCGACAGTGCAGTTTTCGGTTCTGATGATGGCGAAGGCGCGGATGGCGTTCTCTTGCTTGAGGACAGCTTTGCATTGTTGATGGAAGACGGTAATCGTATCGACTTTGAGGAGTAATCATGGCCGAGGCGAAGCTGACCGCGCTAACCTTATTGACATCCCCGTCGACTGATGACCTATTGTACGTCGTCGATACGCCAGGCGGGACGCCAGCATCGAAGGCAGCGACCGTCACGGCGTTGCTCGGTAATCCCCTCACGTATATTCGTACTGGGGTGACACCAGCGACCGACACGATGGTCTACTTTACGTCGGGTTCGGCAGCAACCGCAACGGGCTTAACGGCTTTCGCACGGACGATTCTGGACGACGTGAATGCCGGTGCCGTGCGAACCACAATTGGTGCTGCGTCAACCGCCCACACTGCCGCGCATGTCTTGGGTGGCTCGGATGAAATTAACGGTGACCACCTCGGCATTGACTACACGCCAGCGAGCTACACGCCGGCTACAACTCCGGCCGAGGCGTCTGACGTCAATCATCTCACGGCACATTTGCGAGGCATTAGTGACGCACTCGGGATTGCCGCGACCCTTCCGGTTGTTGACACGACATCGCTCGTTAAAGGTAGCGTGGATGCAACGAAGCTGGTTCGCGTCGAGGCCGATGGACTCACGACTGGGACGACTCGCGTCCTGACGATGGGCGACCGGGACACCGACCTGTCGAGCGGCGGAACATTTGCCGAGGTGTCACACAACCATGCAGGCAGCGAAATTACCAGCGGAACAGTGGCTCATGAACACGGCGGATTGGAAGCTGACGTTAGTTCATACTCGGGACTCCTGAAGGTTACGGGCGGCGTAACTTCAGCGGTCACAATCACAACAGCCGGCGAAGCGATCCTTGACGACGCGAATGCCGGCGCACAACGCACAACGCTTGGCCTCGCGATCGGCACCGACGTCCAAGCCTACGACTCAACGATCTTGGTTGATGCCGACATTGGGGTGAATGTCCAAGCCTACGACTCAACGATCTTGGTTGATGCTGACATTGGGGTGAATGTCCAAGCCTACGATGCAACCATTCTGGTTGATGCCGACATTGGGGTGAATGTCCAAGCCTACGATGCAACCATTCTGGTCGACGCCGACATTGGGGTGAATGTCCAAGCCTACGATGCAGGGCTAGGTGCCATTGCGGGCCTTGCCTCGACGGACGGGAACATCATCGTCGGCTCAGCGACAGGCTGGGTCGCCGAGTCGGGCGCAACTGCAAGAACCAGCCTCGGTTTGGCAATCGGCTCTGACGTTCAAGCCTATAGCGCAGCCAACATTCTCAGCACAGACATCGACACTCTGGCCGAATTGAATGCCATTGTTGCCGACGCGACGATCTTGTCTAATACTGCCATTGGAGTTTCGGTACAAGCCTACGACGCAGAACTGACGGCGATCGCCGACTTAACGTCAGCGGCCGACGCTGTTCCGTACTTCACTGGAACTGGGACTGCTGACCTCTTCACGGCGACCACGTTTGCAAGAACGGTACTCGATGACACAACTGCCGCCGCAGCCTGCACGACCCTCGGTGCCGTTCAGACGACAGGCAACGAGACTGTTGCGGGAAACAAGACGCTAAGTGGAAAAACAAAGTCCGATGCGTCTTACGGGGCGATCACGGCAGATTCGGATGGTGCGACGATCACATTCGACCTCAATGTGTCCAACGTCCACAAAGTGACACTTGGCGGCGACCGAACACTAGCACTGAGTAACGCGACGGTCGGACAGAGATTTATGTTGCGATTCTTACAAGATGTCACTGGCAGCCGAACAGTGACGTGGTTTGCCACAATCAAGTGGCCTGGTGGATCTGCACCGACACTGACAACGACGGCCAGTAAAGCAGACACGATTGGGTTCCTTTGTACGGGAACCGACACATACGACGGATTTGTCATGGGGCAGAACATTTAGCTGGTGGCAAATACAGACCAATAGGAAGTTGAGGAGAAGTCATGGCATTACCCTTTGAAGATGAACTCGCCAACGACCCTCTAGCTAGGGGGTACACCGGAATGACCGACTCGCAATTGATCGCCAGCCTCAACGCTGAGGATCGCAGCCAGAACCGCACTAGCATGACAGGCCGCGAAGTAAAGTCGCACATCGACGCGACTGAGTTCGCTGGCAAGACTAACGCTCAGAAGCAGCAGGTCATCGAACTAATCAAGCGGAACGACCTCGACCTGTTTGGGTTGGATGAAGACATTTTGGTTGATATTTTCGCGGGGGATTCAGCTACGGCAACTGCTTTGTCTGCTGCCCGAAAAGAGTCAATCAGTCGGGCGGCGGAACTCGGTCTGCCAGAAATCACGCCGAGGTATCTTCGGCTTCACACCGTCAGCAGAAAGGTTCCGTCATAATGGGACAGCAAAGAACGTCGAGTACGCATTGGAAAAAGAAAAAGCAAAGGGAGCTAAATAATGGCTCTACCAGATAGCAGCAAAATCGTAGTTGGCACAGATATTGTGTTGGCTGATACGACGGACCACGGTCCAGCGGCCAATAACATTCTCGGCACGCGGACGGATCAGATCGATTGCACTGACCTAGCGGCTGGTGCTGCCCGCCAAGGAGCAAAGGTTGACTTCACGGCGAACTGGGACGTTGAGTACGTTCTACGCTCGGCGGTTGAGTGGGAAGCCACGCCCGAGATTGCAGCGGGTGAGCAAGTGATTTTCTACATGGCTTGGTCGAATAGCGGGACAGCAGCAACAGCGAATCCCGGTGGAGTGTCCGGTTCTGATGCGGCATACACGGGGTATTCGGGTGGTACTCTTGCAGCGTCTCTTGACTCACTCCATCGCATCGGTGTGCATGTAATGGCAAATGTCATCACAACGGACGCAACCCAGATCAATATGCGGTGCGGTGTGTTTACGCCTCGCGCAAGATACGGGACGCTGGTGGTCTTTAACAATGCGGCCTCGGCTGCATTCCACAGCGACATGGTTGAGACTTCGTTCGTTCTTTCTCCGCTGGTTCATCAGGTACAGGACTGATAACTGATGCCCCTGTGGTTGCCACCTACATCCGACGAACGCCTCGTTGCTTTCCAAAATGGAGAGTTCGAGTTAGATACGGATTCGGATCAGGCACAGGGCATCAGGGCGATGTGGCCTTTGGGCGTTGATGGCGGCAATACAGACGATTGGGATTATTCGGGGTTCAATAACCACGGAACCAGAGTCAACGGGCCAACTCAGTCTGTATCACAACAACCGGGTGGGCGGGCAACTTCTCTACTGTTTGATGCGGTGGATCAATATGTCGATATAGGTGTTAGGCCACAGCTTACAAGCGGCAGAGCGTTTGCGTTGTGCTGGTGGGAACGCATTACGGCAAACACAGGGGCTTATCCGAGACGCTTCATTTTCTCGATAAACGGGACATCAGATCACTTTTTTGTTATGCGAGTAAAGGTCGACAACCTCTATGGGTATTTATCTTGGGGTCGATCACCGAATACCACAGCAATCTCTATTAAATCACAAACAGTAAGCGCTCCATCGGCAAAGGTAGGAGTGTGGACGCACTTTTGCATCACTGGAGAAGACCCCCGATCTGGAACAGCAAGTGACTATCAGGTGTACGAAGATGGCGTGTCGTTCTCAGTTGCGAACGGAGAAGACTTTGGAGCGATCACTGGCAACCGTATCGGCTACACCGGAACAGGTACGGGGGCTGACGCAGACTTTTTCGACGTTAGAATCTACGACAAAAAACTCAACCCACAAGAAGTGGTCGACATCCACAACAGCCCCGAAGCAATAATCCGCCCTATCGCACGTAAGTTTTCATACGCATCGGCAGTGGCGGCAGGCGCACTCACCGGAACAGTCACAAGCAGCATCACAAAATCAGATGTCGTAACGGGCGGCAAGACGGTCATTCTTACTCTCACCGGCGATACATGGGTAGCCTAATGGCAAACGTAGTTCACAGAACAACCAAAGAATTCAGACGTTCGGTCAACACGCTGGACTTCGATGTCGGCACGTGGATCATCAACCCCGACTTGTCTACATTGGTCGGTGTCCCGAGTAAGTATTGGGAAATAAGCGGGGATGTTGTTTCTGCGATGAACCAAGCGGCCAAGGATGCGGTGGATGCGGCAGACACAGCAACAGCAGTTACGGCAGACAAGGTCAGCCAGAAAACGCACCTCGACGACAACCTACGATGGCAGTCGCTGTTTGTTTGGCTCGCAGACAACACTCAAACGACCAAGGCGGCGGGGGAAATCCAAACCGACATCGAAGATGGAATTGATTCATAATGGCAACACTCATCTTATTGCCCGCATCGTCGTTTGTCGGTGACCAAGACGCTCAGTTGGTCGCGGGTGATGTTGCAGTACCCCACGCCAGCCATCTTGGTCGTCCGTGCCTAGCGTTCGATGACACTGACGAAGAAGCGGCGGTGTCCGTTGAGTTTGAGATGCCAACGCAGTACACAGGCAGCGGCTTGTCGGCGACGATTCATTTTGCGGCGGGTTCTGACATGGACCCAGCCGCCGTTGCTGTTGATGTGTTCGTCGAGGCGAAGACGCCTAACGCAGATACGCTAGACATGGTCACCGGATCGTCTTGGGCAGCGGTCAATGCGGGAACGAAGTCTTTAGGCACTGACAATGGTGACCCAATCTCACTCGACATCGCACTCACTAACGCGGACTCAGTCGCGGCGGGTGACTTGGTTCGCATCGGGATTCGGCGCGACACTGACTCGGCAAGCGATGATGCCGTTGGAGATATGTTCGTCTACAGCCTCACGCTGGAGGATGACGGATAATGGCTCGCAACTTTGACGGATCGACTCAATACCTCCACATCGCTGATGGGATTATTCCTGCCGGTGAGCCGTTCTCGTTTTCGTGCTGGTTCTTCCCAACGGACAACACGGCGAGTCAGACCGTTTTTTCGTTGGAGGTAGGGGACGGGAGCGGAAATCACGACTGGGTATTTTTGATGATGTCGGGGGTGACTGCAAATGACCCTGTTGTTTTCGGTTTCCGAGATGCGGCCACAAGGAATGCCATGTCAACTGTTGACTCTCCGGTGTTCGATGCGTGGAACCATGCGTGCGGGTATCTCACTGGCAACAGCACGGATATGGACGCCCGATTATGGCTGAATGGAGTGGATGGGGGTATCAATTCGTGGGATGCACCGAGTACAAGCACGAACATTACAAACCCCACTAATTCGTGGATAGGGGCAAGGAGCCACAACGGGACTGTCGAACAGCATTTTGCAGGTCGCGTTGCTGAGTTGGCATTTTGGGACCGCCAATTAACAGCCAGCGAATTACTGTCGATGCAGTACGTCAGCCCATATTCTGTTGCGCATGATAATCGAGTTGAGTACCGCCCGTTCGGTGGTATCTACGGCGAGCATGACAAAGATATCTATGGACTAAACGGCGACCTGACGGCGAACGGGTCACCAACATGGGCAGACCACCCGCCGATTATCTACCCCAGCGTCCCGTTCCAGCAACGAGCAACAAAGTTCGACCAACAGCGTAACGCAATCATCGCAGGGCTAACGTCGGCACAAAGTGAATCCACTGGATGGAACGCCAAAGTAAGAGACATCGCCCTACAGCCCAGCGATGTTGTTAGAACGAGCGACACGGTTGTGACAATCTCCCTGCCAGCGGTTGCGGACTACGATATATCAGCTGGCGAGACGATCACGGCGACGATACCAGCAGCGGCATTAACCGGGGCAGCGGAATTGGTTGCGGCACCCACATTCACGGTTGACACGGCAGGCGGCTCAACGAACCCTGAGTTCCTATTGACGATGCTGGGGATATGACATGCCCGAACAATCAGCACCCATCGAACTCGGATTCCCCACCAAGGGTCTCGACGAGCAGTTCGGACTTAATGGCCAGCAGCAACTCACAACACCCTCATGCCAGAACGTGCGGGCATACGATCCGGGTTCCGGTCGATCGCGTGGCGGGCAGCGAGCGGGTCTGACGCGGCATCTCTCAGCCCAGTTTAACGGGTCCAACCCAATCCAAGACCTCGGGCACGTCACGACCGCACAGGCCGCACCAAGCGCCACAGACATTACAGTACGGACAGTCACGCCGTATGTGGTATCAGGCGGCACGGTCGGCACTTACTCGCCATCGTCGTTCACAACGGCGACAGCCGGCAGTGCCGCGCTCTCTGCGACCGTCCCGGCAATCTTCAGCGCGCCCTTGTTTCAAGTCGTCTACTTCGCCGATGGAATCAATTACAAGAAGTGGACAGCCTCAACCAACACGGTCTCCGCATGGGCCGCGACGGCTGGCACGATCCCCGCGAACGGAGCAAACAAGCCGCGGCTGATTGAACTCTGGCGGTCGCGAATATGCGTTAGTGGCGTGATCGGCGACGAACACAACTGGTTCTTTTCGTGTGCCGGCGATGCGACCAACTGGGATTACGGCCAAGATTTCTCTCCCACAATGGCCATCGCAGGAAACAACTCCGACGCAGGTAAGGTTGGCGACGTCATCAATACGATGATCCCGTGGTCGGATGAGTTGATGATCTTTGGCTGCGATCACTCTATCTGGGTGATGCAAGGCGATCCAGCGGCGGGCGGAAGTCTGGTCGAAGTCAGTGACATCACCGGAATGGCATGGGGCCGACCGTGGTGCAAAGACCCAAGCGGTCTCGTTTACTTCTTAGGGTCTCGCGGCGGCGTCTACCGCATGTCGCCAAAGGGAACTCCCGAGCGAATCAGTAAGCCGATCGAGGAGCGATTTGCGGACCTCGATTTGACCAACATTATTGTAAAGATGGTATGGAACGATCGCGATCAGGGCGTGAACGTCTTCCTGACTCCACTGGATGGCTCGGCGACAACGCATTACTTTTACGATGCACGCATGGGTTCTTGGTGGCCTGATGTGTTCGCTGACGTCGCATTCAATCCCGTGTCCGTAGATGTGTTTGACGGCGATGCACCCGGCGACAGGGCGATCCTCTTGGGCTGCCGGGACTCGCGGATCCGAAAGTGGGACAACTCAGGAACAGCCGACGACACCTCGGCCATCGCAAGTAACGTCTATGTCGGCCCGCTCCGTGCCGGCTCAATGAAAAGCGTGCTGGTCAACGAACTCCAAGGCACAATGGCGACTGGCTCCAGTGACGTTGCCTACGACGTGTATGCCGGCGAGACGGTTCAGGCTGCAACGGCTGCAACAGTCGCAAAATACAGCGGAACGTGGAGTGCCGGGCGGAATTTCTCCGATCGGACCAGGCAGCATGGTGACGCCATCTTTGTTAAGCTGTCGAACGTAGCTGACAACGAGACGTGGGCATTCGAGAGCCTGCACGCTGAAGTTAAGGCTCACGGACCAGAACGACAGAGGCTTCGCATTTAATGGCATGTCCAAAAAAGGGCGCGTTCCGCACACCCCGCTACGTGGGGCCGGACCCGTTATTGCGACAAGTCCTCGCGCCGCTTGCGCAGTTTCCACCGTGGCCGAATTTGCTCCCGTGGTCGCCGGGTGGTGGAGGCGTTGGCGCGGGCGGTCCAGACTTGCCAGCGACAAACCCTCCGTGGGCACCGGGTGATGGGTTTCGACCGGGCGATGACGTTCCGGTCATTTGTGTTCCAAACTCATCCGGTGGATGCGATTACTGGCCAATCACACCGAATCGTCCGGGTTGCGATTGCTCCAACTGCACCGAGACGGGTTCGATTTCGACGTGTTCACATTTCTCGGAGATGCCAGACGCATACCAACTCGTGCCCACGACGACACTAGGGGCGAAATACCTGAGATACAGCACGGGCTGCACATGGGAGACGGAAGATGCGTTTTCATGGGGGTCTGAGTCGGCGAAGGCCACTCTCGTCGTGGGTGGAACTGGCATTCAGGATGTCACGCTAACTCACGGCGGGAAGGTGTGGAAGAACACTTGGGACTGGTGTCCGATGTGCCCGAACGAGATGAAGTTGATATGTAGCTCGGCTGGCGTAGGGGCCGCTGACTCCGGGTCATCAACCGTGACGGATGTGCCGTGTATTATCTGTATCAATCCGTATGACTTAGGGCTTGGTAGCGGCAGCGGCAGCGGAATGGGTGGTGATATCAGTGTTGATTGTTGCGGGGGTCTTCTATCGTCTGAAATAACATTAACATTCTCTGGTGTGTCTGGCTGTGCAGACATGGATGGAGGAGAGATTGCGATGACGTGGAACTCAGTCGATGAGTGGTGGGAGTCTGCTGGGTACAGTATACAGGAGGGAACTTACCTGGTGGGTTCGTCATGCTTGTCGTCATTTTATGCAAAATTAACGTGTGGCGGCAGTCTTTGTAGTGCATTTGAACTTTTAATCTACGGAGATGGGGCTGGCACAGACTGCATGTCTAACAACCAGTATTTTGCTGAGTCTGGCTGTACGTGTAGTCCTCTTGTGCTTACTTTCATTGGAATGCAAGCAACTGCGGATATTTGCGATTGCTGCACTGATAAATTCGGCACATGGTCTGTTAAAGTTACGGAGACTGCCTAGGTGTCTTGTAATCACCCGCAACCTGGACTCTGTAAGGTACTGGGACTCCATATCCTCGGTGGACTATGGAAATTATGGGAATCCCCAACAGAGAAGGGTGAGAAGTATCGCATCGGATGGTGTGAAAATGCGGGTGTTGACCTAGAAGATACGAGATCGAAATATAGTGGCGGGACGGTGGGTGGTCCAATCATCGCCAAGCCACCAAGCCTCATTACAAAGGGCTGGAGCCTCGCCAAAGCACTCAAGGACTTCGCATCAGACGGCCTCAAACTGGTCGATGCCGACGAATACAAGAAACGACTCGACACCTGCAACTCCTGCAACATGCGAGACGGCCGATCCTGCCAAATCTGCGGCTGCAACGTCGACCTCAAAGCCAAGGGGCGAGCGTTCGCATGTCCGATCGGGAAATGGGGTGAGACCGCAAAGCGTGAAACGCAACCGGACTGGGCGGTTGGAATCACAACAGCACCCCGCAGGAAGCCGACCCTCAAACAGTCTGTCGAAAGTTGCCATCGCGCCGGATTCGTTCCGACTGTCTATGCCGAACCAGGCACGAACATCGACGGCGTCAATGCGTCAATCATGACTCGGCCGTTCCTGCATGGCCCGCACCGGAACTGGATGCAGACGATCCGTGACCTCGTGCAGCACAACCCGCAGGCTAAGTGGGTCGCGATCTTTCAGGACGACGCACTGTTCTGTAAAGGCACTCGCAAATTCCTCGATGAGATGCCGTGGCCGGGCGAGAAGACGGGCGTGGTGTCGCTCTACTGCCCCGACGACACACACTACGAAGAGGAAGGGTTTGTCGGTTGCAAGCGGGTCGCCGTGCGGGATCTAAACGGTGCCGTGGCAATGGTATTCCCAATGGTGATAGCCAAGCGGATTGCTGACAGCCCGAAGTGTGAGGCGTGGGCCGGTCACCCAAACCGCAACGAGGTGCCAGAGAAGAAGTCGTGCATCGACCGTTTCATAGGACAAACAATGTCCGACTGGGAACTGGACGTCTACGTTTACGACCCCGGCATGGTGCAACATATCGGGGCGACGTCCACGATATATTCTGACACAGACGAGACAGAACGCGGGGGCCGCAAGTTTCGTAAGTCACTCAAGTGGCCGGGTGAGGATGTTTCGCCGTTTGACACCTTCGAGGACAAGCGACCAAAGCACCCGATTGATGTGGTAATTCCCGGCGTCGACAGCCTCGACTTGACTGAGAAGTGCCTTGAACATCTTGCCAAGAGCGAAGGCGTCGACCTGCATGTCATCTACGTTGATAACGGGTCGGAATCGGGCGTGCTGGCAGGCGTGGAAGAGAAGGCGGCAGAACTTGAGTTGATGTTCACGGGGATCAGGAACCCGGAGAACACTGGATTCACGATGGCGACGAATCAAGGGTTGGCACTCGCCACTGGTGACGTGCTGCTGTTGAATAACGATTGCTTTGTCGAGCCGGCGACGGTCGCGACGTTGCGGAGGCATTTACACGCAGACCAGAAGATGGCTGCGGTGGGGCCATTGACGGCGGACAAGGGGGCGCAGTCAATTGTTGGGCGGGCGGAATTAAGAAGCCGCAAGGGCGAGGATAAAACACTCTCAAGAGGGAGCGTGGCGTTCTTTTGCACCCTCATAAAAAAGAACGCTCTAGGCCACATTGGCCTGCTGTCTGGAGAATACGTTTACCGCAACTTGGGTAGTGATGACGAGTGGTGTGTGCGAGCAAAAAAGGCGGGATGGAAAATTGGATTATCCCTCGACGCCTTTGCCGAACATAAACACACAACCACATTTGGGCGGCTAGGTATTGATCGCGGATCGCAAACGAAGGCGGCCCATGCGGCACTGAAAGGGAAGCCTTATATTTCCGATCCTCAATGGACCGAGGTGAACCACTCGCTGTCTTATTACGGCGACAAGATAGCCAACAAGCAGCCGTTTTCGTTCCTGCGACTTGGGGATGGTGAGTGGAATGCGATTGTTGCGAATGGAAAGACAACAGGTAGTAAGAGCCAGGTATTCACACCAGAACTCAGGAGTGCGATGGCGAATGTTGCGGCATCTGGCAGTCCGGCAATCTACGCAACGCGATTCGGTATATTCGCTGGTGCTGCCAAGGAATGGTTAAATTCAGCAGGCAATAAACGGGAATGGCATAACGCTGCGGTGTTCGCCGAAGCCTATATGGATCGTGATATTTCTGGTTTTCTTGATCCAGTCAACTCACACGACGGAAGAGTGATTCTAGTTGGGCCGGATCGAATGAAGGGCTTGGATGTCATTCGGTTTGATAAGGTGATTGTCACAAAAGAAAAAAACAACTGGGACGATTACGACGAAATCATTGGAAGCATTCGGGACTGCGCTAAGGACGGTGACATATTTTTGTTTGCTGCTGGGCCAACTGCAAAAGTCCTCATCCACGAATTGGCGACAGAACTACCCAAGTGCTGGTTGATCGACATAGGCAGCTTTGTGGACCCGTTCTGTGGGCCACCAACGCGAGGGCACCAGAGAGGGTTCCCGGCAAGCGAAGTGAAGACCACAAATCGCATGGAGTTTTCCCATACGGTAATCACTCGCTTCAATCTCGCTAGAGATCCTGGAAAAAACGAAAATGAAGAGTGGTTGAAAAAACGACTACTTCTACTTGAGCGGTTCACCTACCCATCGCTGGTCGGTCAGACAAATCAGGATTTCGAGTGGCTGATCCTGTGTGACATCACGACCCCAGAGTTTGTGCGATCCAAATTACAGGACTTGGCTGATGGCTTCCCCTCAATGCGAGTGGAATACTTCGACTCATCACTAGACCTCCCAGAAGAAGAGAGAAGCACAGGCAATAATGGGTGGATGGATCGCGCAGATCCAGACGTTTTGCGACGATTGATTCACTGCCCGCATGAGTGGATAATCACCACGCGACTTGATTCCGACGATGCGGTACACGAGACGTTCATTGAGTCAATTCAGTCGCATGCACTTCCAAAAAAGGAGTTGCTAAACATAAAAAATGGATATCGATGGGCAGAAGGTCGTGTGGCACCGTTTGCTCACAAATCGAATCCGTTCTTATCTTTGGTGGAACTGTCCAGTGAGTTGAAGACGGTCTTCCACAATTCGCACGGACAGATAACAGATGACTTTCCTGTTCGTCATATTGAAAATGGAAACCTGTGGATGATTGTGTGTCACTCTGGAAACGTAAGCAATCGACTAGGAACTCGGGCGACCTCGGTTCCAGAATCCGATGCGAGTGGATTCCAGTTAAATGTAAAAATACCATTTCAAGATGTAATTGAAGTGTCACTCGCGTGAATGTCACGTACAACGAGCGGCCGCATTGGGGGTAAGGGAGCGAAGCATTGAGCGCGAGACCAGTATCCGAACTCAAAGGCGTGGAGACGGGCGAGGATGTGTGGGTCGTCGGTGCTGCCGCTTCAATGGGGCATTACGACCCAGAGTTTTTCAGAGACAGGGTGGTAGTGTGCGTTAATTGGACGTTTCTTGATTTCCCGTGTTCTTACATTGTCGGCAAGGAGCTTCCGGTTGAGGCACTCAACGCATCCAGAGATGGAGTCAAATTCGTTGTGTCCGAGCATAGTCATGGCACTCACCGCAAAGATAAAACAAATTACGATACCGACAAGGACTACTGGATATTTCAGCACAAGGATAATAGGCAGACTAAAGTTGATTGGTCGGTAATCGGGACGGACAAGCTGGTTGTCAGTCGCTCCACTATCACATCGGCGGTTCACTTGTCGGCATATATGGGAGCCAAGAGTATTTTTCTGTGCGGCGTAGACGGAGGGATGCTGGATGGAAAGATGGGATACGACGGGTACAACAAGGGGTCGAACGACAATGGTGACAAGCGGCAAAAGTGGTATCGAACATTCGTGAGGCAAAGTGAACCACAACTCATCGAGATAAAAAAGAGGCTCCAGTCGCAATACGGATGCACGATCGTGGGGGTCTCTCCGTTCGCCAACTTCGGACTTGAGGGGCATAAGTTTCAGCCATGAATATCCTGATACCAGCCAAGGGCGTTTCGAGCAGAGTCCCAAAGAAGAACCTTCAGTTGCTCGGTGGCGTTTCTCTCGTCGAGAGGGCCATCGCAAAGGCGGTGAGTTGGTTTCCTGAATCGCGGACGTTTGTGGCGACCGAGGACGAAGAGATATCCAACATTGCCGAGCGGTACGGTTGCAGTGTTTTTCCACTGAGCGATGACGACACGGGAGACCGCAGGAACGCATCTGGCCCCATGAATGAACTGTTTCGGATTCACCAAGAGCCAGTGATGCTTATGCAATGCACGTCACCATTTACAGACAAGAAGGACGCAATTGCGGCATCGAAAGACGACAGAGATATTGTGCGGAGTGCATGGAGAGGCTCCCTGCATCGACCAGCAAACGGCTCCACATTGTCGCAGCACTTAGGGGATGAATGGTTTTTGACAGGCAACTTCTGGCGGATAAACCGCGAAGCCAGCGTGGCTGATTTTATGGATGAGTCGAATTTCATTGCAGTCGACTGGCTGAGCGCAATGGACATTAACACGCCTGAAGACCTTGAATCTGCTCGGCGATTATTTGCTATACCACCCACCCCGCAGCAACATTAGGGAATAATCCCCAAATCGGTTAAACTACATCCACGCACAAATCCACCAAAGGAGTAGTCATAATGTCAGGTCTTCAATCTGGGTTCGCTGCCGTCCCGCCAGCCTTGTGGCTGAGGAAGCAGCGAGAATTGCAGCAGATGCGCCGACAGCAGAAACTTTTGGGTGAGTCGGAGGGTAGTCGTTTCGGTCCACTACCTCAGATGAACCAACAAATGACACGGGGGCAGATTCGCGATATAGCCAAGGCCCAAGCGGAGGCTGGTGGGGATCCTAGACTTAACCAAGATCCGTCGTCACCGCCACGTATGGCCGAAGCTCCGCAGCAGCCTGCCCCCCTGTCTCCAGAACAGCAACTGCAAGAGGGGATTGCGAATCCGTCGCAGCCGTCACCAATGGTGGGAATCGGCCAAGGTTACATGCAACCAAGCCAGCCAAGTTTTCCGTTACCTCCACAAATGGGACCGCAACGAGGGGGCTTTGGAGTAGGGGCGGGGCCGGCCGCCAACTACCTTGGAATGGGGAATGAGCAATCCCAGCAGTCATTTGGGGAATCGCCACAATTTGCCGGCCAAGCTGAAATCGACATCGAAGGAGAAGTCAACCAAGAGCGTAGGCGACAGATACTGGCACTTCACGCCAGAATCAAGGCCCAAGCAGAGGCAGGTATCGAACAGGGCGGATTCAACGGTGCTGGCATCACTCGTGGCCGTCAGCCGATCACACAGGACATGGTGCAAGGCGGTGGTGAAGGTGGAAGGTTCCGTTCCCCTACGGACCCCAAGTGGGACCAGCGCAAGGCACTCTCGAAGCGAAACATACAGGCATACAAAGACAGCCTGTCTGCACCGAAGCGTAACCAAGCCGCAATCGATGCTGGATTTCAGAAGTACGGCGGCAGTCCGGGCCGCGGCTTGAGTAGGTTCGGCAACCGAAGACTCAGGCGGAACGCCCTGCGAGAGCGAGCAGGACGAAACAAACTCGTGCAGACAGCGTCCAAGGAACTGGATGCAATGAACGAGAAGCAGGCGAAGATGCAGGCGGTCCTGCGGAAAGCGAACAATGGCGGCGGCTACAATAAGGAACGCCGCGAGGAGATGGCAGCCATCACTGGGCGCAGACCGCAAACTGTTGCGGGGGGAACTCGCACAAACAAGGCCGCACTGGAGGTTAGAAAGAGGGCTAAGGCCAGACAGGTAGCTAAGCAGAAAGCCGCTCGGGACGTTATAGCCAAACGGAAAGCCGCTGCAAAGAAAGCTAATTCTCGGCCGACAGGGAACAGGGCCGCATCGGTTCGCGCAAGGCAAAGTGCATTGCTTCGCCAGCGAATTATGCAACAGCAGCGATACAGGCAGATCATGGCTCAGCGACGCGCACGACAGCGTACTCCGTGGAATGTCTAATCCCGGCCTCACAGTCAGTCAGCAATAGGAGATCGCAATCATGGCCGGAACCTGGCTCAGCACACAGCAACAATACTTCCCCCAGCAAAATGCCGGTGGAGGTTACCAATACCAACAGAACAACTCTGGGTACTACAACCAACAGAACCAGATGTTGCAGTATTACCAGAACCTCGGCCAGATGCAGTTGCAGCAGCAGCAGGCGGCTATCGCTTCGCAGCAAAATCAGCGTGATTACATGAATGGGATCATGCAGCAGTACCGTGACGCCCAGAACTCAGCCAATGCCGCGAATGAGGGCCGGTACAACGAAGGCCGGGACATGCTGCGATCCAGATACAATCGCATCATGGGACGCCTCGACGATCAAGGGAAGTATGAGGCCGACGACATCAACGAGCGGTCGAACGCACAGCTTGGAACCACCGAGCAGGATTTGATTTCACGGGGGCTTGGCAACACGACCGTGCGATCGTCGATGTTGCGTGGCGTCGAGCGCGACCGGACCCGAGAACTCGGAGGACTGCGGGAACGCAACGCCCGTTTGCAGTCCGACTACGACGAACGCCTCAGCGGAGATGAGGTCGGATTCTTGGAGCGACGAACGGATTCTGGACCTGACCTGAATGGGCTACTTCAGATCATGGACCGGGCTGGCGCTGGGGGAGTTGGTGGCGGCGGCTTCTCTGCGTTTAGTGGATCGAGCGGTGCCAGTATGGGTGGATCGGCAGCATCTCCGGGTTCAGCAACTGGTGGCGTTGATCCCGGCCAAACTGCCGACGCATGGGGCGCAACAGTCGGCAGCGATGGTAATGACGTAGGCTCAGGGGCATGGGGTCCAGACCCCGACCAAATATACGCCGGAGGTGCCCAGCAGTCTGGTGCATCCTTGGCCGAATCACTTAGCCCTTACGGGGGCGAGTTTAATGCCGAGCCGCATCAGCTTCAGTCGCGTTATCTTCAAGACCCGACATTCGCTCCCGGTGCAGTGAAAAATGAAGACGGCAGTGGTAACACGTATCCAGCCAGTGGGGGCGGATGGGGCACTCCTGCACCGGGGGCTGACGCTAGTGCTGGACCGGCGCAGTATCCAGCCAGTGGAGGCGGATGGGGCACTCCTGCACCGGGGGCTGACGCTAGTGCTGGACCGGCGCAGTATCCAGCCCCGTCCGCACCCGGCAGTCAGTATGGACCGGGCGGCAACTGGTGGGAGACAGACAACACGCTGTTCCCGCCGCAGAACTCGTCACCACAGCAACCGGCAAATGACCCGGTGACGACTCTTCCGGCACAGCTTCCGGCACAGCCTCCGGCAAATGACCCGATAGTGCCGTTTTCTCAGCCGTCTAATCAAGGGCCAAGCGGTCCCACCGGCA
>Ga0209402_10001213_pt1 | contig 28832 bp, 26 predicted proteins | sample ArcticOcean_MG_C_3_FD_187437 | JGI IMG/M metagenome (GOLD analysis project Ga0209402, IMG submission 187437) | Marine microbial communities from western Arctic Ocean - ArcticOcean_MG_CB8_126 (SPAdes) (version 2) | ecosystem: Environmental > Aquatic > Marine > Oceanic | place: Arctic Ocean... | reverse complement strand
TAGTTCCATCCGGTTAATTTAATTGTGATTTTGCATATCAGTAAATACTGAACTCGACCTGACAACATTACCACAGCTCTATGGCGCAATTATTATTGAAATTACGCTGCTGTGGAAATGTGGACAGCTTCATCGAAATAGCGGGTCTGCTATTTCAGTGAATAATAATAGTTCAGTAAGAATTCTCAAAATCACTTTTACTATTCTGTCAACCGTAGTCTAAATTTTCACAGTGGAGCGTTTGTTAAATTAAAATAGATAGAGATTTAGCCTGCAAATTTGGCGTTATATATATCGTTTATATATTTTGTTTGCAATGCTATAGAATATTATTATATTTTAAGTTCGCTCATATAATATTGTACTCTAATTTATTTTACTTGGGTTGCTTAAAGTACCTATGTAATTTATTACATTTATTATTTTTATGGAGAATTACGTTTGAATAGGATCGCACACTATATTGCCATAATTGTTTTCTGTCTTATGGGTTTAACAGAGGCTTATGGTGTAGAGGCAAGAATAAAACCTGGCAACATTGTTCATATCACCGTACTTGGATACCCTGAGTTATCGCAAGTAGTTTTGGTAAGACAGGATGGAACTACTGATTATCCATTACTTGCCAATATTCCTATTGATGGTATGACCGTAATCTCGCTTCATGAAATGTTACAGCCAGTACTCGTGAGATTTATTGAACGACCAAAGTTGTTCATCAATATTGCTGAATACAGACAGATTAGTGTCACCGTTGAAGGGCAGGTAAATATTCCAGGATTACATACCGTTAGTGAACCAATCAGTCTTCAGGGTATATTATCAATTTCAGGTGGCACAACCAACGAAGCCGATCTAAGGCATATCACAATAAACCGTAGAGAGATGGATTCTTATCGTGAGTTTACGGTTGATATGTATAAATTTTATGCGGATCGAGATAATGGTGTACTGCCCGATATCAAAGATGGCGATATAATTTTCGTCCCGGTAATTTCTTCTGAAACATCCGTGCGTGTGATGGGTGCTGTTCATTCTCCAGGGTCATACATCCCGACAAAAGATGAAAATATTTCCGATATGATAAACAGGGCAGGAGGCGCAATGGCAAAAGGAAAAATGAATGCAATTATATATCTGGAATACAAAAATGGCAAACACGAGCGAAGAAAAATTAAATTAAATAGTTTTGTAAATAAAGGTTTGGCTGACCAGATACCCATTGTTCATCCAGGCGATATAATTGTGGTTAGCGAATATCAATGGTATCAGGAAGTATCGTGGTATGTTTATTTGTTAAGAGATTTATCTATCGTGCTATCATCCTTGATAATTATTTCAAACTTATGACCATAGAAAACAACAAATATTATTATATGATAATGGTAAACCCCATTAAAGCAGGTGCTGTGATTTGAACAATAGTCAATTTAATAATAATGACAATTTTTCACAATATGAAGAAGCTGGTTATGCATCTCCAAATGCCATAACTATGATGTCCATCACCCTTGCTGTGTTAAAGCGTCCTTGGATTTTATTAGTCAGCCTGCTGTTTGTCCTTATACCGCTCTCAATATATCTACTCAACATAAGTACAGTTTACAAGTCATCTGCAGCCGTGATGGTATCTGTCCGTAATTCATCAGGTTTGGATATTGGATCAATTATTGGGGGACGGAGTGCCGATGTAAAACCAGAGAAGTATTACACCTCAATTTTGCAGAGTAAGGCTTATCGAGATGATGTAGTTGAAAGTATTTTCCTAATGTTCCCGCATATGCCAAGAGACTCAGTTGCGTCGATAGTAAATTGGGGTATTGGATATGCCACTAAAACTTCTGCGAGAGGATTCATTACGCTTTCTGCAAAGTCAGAATCTAAGGAATTCGCATTGATCCTCGCTCAAACAGCTCTTGAGCAGTTTAAAACCAGATCAGTCAGCCTTGAGCGAGAAGATGCCTTTCACGTTTCAGAATTTATCAATGATCAAGTAGAAAGCATTTCTGTAAATTTGGAAAAAGCTGCTGAAGATCTCCAAACATTCGTCACAGAAAAAAAACTGATGATGATAGGGTTGGAATCCGGAATTACCCAAGAACTCTTTAACCTTGAATCAAAGCACAATGATGCAAAAGCAAAATTAGAACTCGTAAATATAAATATCAAATCCTACAATATGCAGATGGACAATTTACTGAATAAATTGACTGAATCAAAAACTGCTGTTAATGAGGACGATATAGCAACATTAAAAGAGCAACTTACAAAATTACGAAGTTCAATAAATAATGCAGAATCATTGGGCTTGACTGCTGCTGAGATAGAAATCTTGACCCTCGAGCGTGAGCAATTTCGTAGCAAATTGATTGGATTAACTACACCCGCAACTCAGACTGGTAATGAAGGCGAGTTCAATGCTGGCATATCAATGCAAAAGCTTGAAGAAAAACTTGAAGTAGGTGTATTGTTGCGAACTGAGCTTGAAAACCAGGTTGAATTATTTAGTCTCCAGATTACTCGATTTCATAACGACCATCCCAATTTGTCAGAGGATATCTTAGCATTTGCCAGCTTAAACAGGACCAAAGAGATTCATCAAAAAACCCTCGATATTTTACTGGAAAAACGCGAGGAAATTCGCATTAGCATTCAGTCAGAAATGGGTGGTGTAAAGATATTGGATGCACCTCGTCTCCCAAATAGTCCCATTGAATCTCGTAAAACTCAAAAATTGTCTTTGGGTATATTATTAGCATTAGGTTTAGGATTTTTCCTGTCAATTCTGGTAGATAAGTTGGATGACTCAATCAAGGATGAGAATGATATTTTTGGTTCAACGGGTTTATCGGTTTTCGGAACAATTCCATCTTTAGATGTTGAATCACAAAGGGGACCCGCATATGGTCATCGCAGACGCAAGAAAGAATCTGACCCGGTTGAAGTTAAGGCTGAAACCACCCCGCAAACTGCTCTCTCTCAGCGATTGTTAAAGAATTTTTCAGAGAAATCTCCAACTGCAGAATCATATCGATCATTAAAAATTGCGTTAGAATTCATTGCTGTTGATAAATCGAAAAAAATGTTTACTATTTCCAGTTCTTCGGCATCGGAAGGTAAATCTTTAACTTCAGCTAATTTGGCAACATCCTTTGCCCAAGGCGGCAAGCGCACTTTGATCATAGACTGCGATTTGCGTAAAAGTGTGCAGCATAAATACTTCAGCTTAGATCGAAAACCTGGGTTAACAAACTATCTTTTTGGTGAAGTTGAGCTTGAAGACATTGTTGCCGAAACGGCTGTTTCAGGGTTGTTTCTAATAACTGCTGGCTCATCTCCATCAAATCCTGCTGAACTGTTAGAATCACATAAAATGCAGGAACTTTTGAAATTAGTTCGTGGTCAATATGACTATATATTAATTGACACTCCTCCAATATTAGTATGTTCCGACTCGCGGGTATTGACAAAGTATGCTGATGGCATGGTTGTGCTTGTCAAGGTGGAATCCACCACAGTTAAAGCCCTACAGCATGCTATTGCCCTGACGCAGCATCTTGAAATAGAGATTCTTGGAATCATTATGAATCAGGTTAAATTCCGTTATGGCAGGGCGTATTACTATACATACAGATATTACAAACCGTACAGTTATTATGGTGGATATTACTATAACAACATGTATTATAATTATACCGAGGGCGAAGATGGGGAAAAAGTCAAGATGAAACGGACTAAGACATAAGATCTCAATGATTAACCAGCAATATTAATTCCATAATAGTAATATTGCTGGTTAATCATTTCTATTGATTTGATAAATGGGGAACAGTACCCTTACTTTCGCCCCATAAATTTCCATCCTGCTGGTAACAGTATTGCGGCAATCGCTATTTTCAACAGCGCACCAGGTATGAACGGATAAAATCCCATTACCAAGACATTTTCCGAGCCGACAAATTTTGTCAACCACAATAGTCCGGATGCAAAAATCACTGCGGTACCAAGAACCATTACCGGAATTGCGGTAATGACCTTTTTGTCCCATCCGGTCTCAGCCAATTTTCCCACAATAAAAGTTGCGAGAACAAAACCGAGCAAGTATCCACCAGTTGGTCCAATCATGTAGGGAAAACCAGAAGCTCCGCCTGCAAAAAATGGAAGCCCTGCGGATCCTTCAGCAAGATACGTCATTATTGCAAGCGATCCACGGGTGGAGCCGAGCAACAAACCCACCAACAACACGCCAAAAGTCTGTCCGGTGATTGGCACGAGATTAAACGGGATATGAAAACTTATTTGAGCACATAGTGCCACAAATAATGAACCGCCAATTATTAATCCGATATCATATTTTCGGGCATCAGCCTTTTCTGATGGTCGCAAAATATCAGCATATGTAACTTTAATCAATTGCTTTTTCTTTCATTGAATTTGTTCAAAATTTAATCTTACGTGTAATATTAATCAAAAAAAACAGAATTCAAAGGCTAAACAGCATGAATGCAGTGGTCGCTTTATTCTCTTTCCAAATAATTCATGCTCAATTTAATATTTTGCTTTGAATAAAATGTAGCAATAACTTAAAAAAAAAAGTCACTTTTAGATAATCTGATTTAAATGTAGCTAACAATCTGATTAATAGTATGGTTATATTGTAAGGTTAAGAAATTTAAGGGAATTAAGTGATTTTACATCATTTGATATTTGCATCAGCATTTTTTATAAAGGTTTACGCATAATGGTTCGCACAATTGTCATTTTTTCATGTGTTTTTGTTTTATCAATCCAATCTTTCGCAGCCGAGTTTCCCTCGTCAAGTGCCATTTCAAGAGTAGTAGTAACTGCAGATAACACAGAGTCAAACGTTATCACTTTTGAGACAGATGGATTATTTCCACAGCAAGTCCAGCTTGATGGTGGATCAAATGATGTGCTCCTGCTTCCAGGCGAAGGAATGCTGCTCGAACAGGGAATGCCAATTCTCCCCTCAATAAATCGTTTTGTCATCGTCCCTGCCGACAGGGCTCTTGAATTTTCTTATCAAGTTGAAAACTCCCACGAAATTTCCGGTGAAAATCAGCCAGTGCTATTTGATGAAGAAGGAGCTGGAGCATTGATGGGTTTGAATTATGGTGGACAAACTTTATATCCTCCTGTAGCGGCAGAGATGTCAGAGCCAATCATAATCCGTGGTGTGAGGATGGTAAAGGTTACAGCATATCCCGTCCAATACAATGCATCGACCAATAATTATATCATCAATGAGGGCATTGAAACTCAGATTAATTACGTCAATGGCGAGCCCGTCAATCCGGTAATCAACCCACTCCGCCGTCATCGCAGCAAGAACTTCAAGAAATACATTGACGCTCTCGTGATAAATCCTGAAGCTAACCGTCGTGATGCTTTTGAAGAAGCTACCATTAACAATGGTCACTATTTGATTGTGACCCATGAGAGCTGCCTCGAATATGCTGCTTCCTTCATTGAGTGGCGACGCAAAGGTGGGTATAAAGTTGATATACTTAGTTTAAGTTCGAATGACGCTCGTTCAGCAAATAATGTGAAACGCGAGATTCAAATTTTATATGATGAGTACATTGATAACGGTGAAGATCCGTTTGATAATATTCATCTTATTGGAGACCGAGGTCAATACACTTATGCCGGTCAAGCTAATTGGATTCTGGAAGCTGATAGAGGACATGCTGATTATGTATATGCTCTGCTCGAAGGAGATGATGACCATCCCGATGTCGGTGTAGCACGTTGGCCCAATGGTAGTCGTCAAATGATGGAGCTTGTGGTAGGGAAAACCTTAGCATATGAGGCTGAGCCCTATATGGAAGATCCAAGCTGGTTTAGACGCGGCGCAGTTTACACGCAGCATTGGGGGAACAATGGAAATTCGGCATGGCATCAAAGCATCATCGTGGGACCAAGGTGGGCAGAAGAAGTTATGAAGCAGCATGGAGTGGATAATGTCTGGGCATATGAGGATATGGAATGGGATCAATTTGCATTGCGACTTGGTGAAGATATTGTTGATCGATATAATGAAGGAACAAACCTGATGTTTGGCAGAGCGGAATTGTATGTCTTTACCCCGCGACCACCAAATGGACGGATAAATTTTGGTAGTTTAGATAGAAACGTAGTATTTCCCATTGAAATTAACATGAGTGGTCACAGTGAGTGGTCACGTGAGATCATGTACCGCACTGGGAATGGAGATAATCTGAAAGGTCCCGTAGCCACATCATTCGGCTGGAATGGACCTGCAACTACAGCAATGACTGTAATGATGATGGAGATGGTGAATGGGTTGATGCAACGTGATCTCCCCTATGGAATGGCATATTCGATGGCTTGTACGGCGATGGAGCTTTCCATCAGCAATTATAATTGGCGTGGTCAATCAGTTTATTCCAATACACGGCTTGAAACCAATGCATTTTCCGATCCAGGGCTACAACCGTGGCTTGGTGTTCCGCAGATAGTCAGCGCAACCGTGCCCGAAGAAGTTGTTCAGGATGTCAGGTTAATTTCCGTTAATGTGATAGACCCTGAAAACGATGAACCCGTCGCAGATGCGGTCGTCACCCTCTATGCACCGGGCGACTTGCCAGATTATGATGATGATGATTATGCTGATTATGACGAGATGACGATGCTGACCATGACCTCAGACGGCAATGGGAATGCAATTTTTATTCTTGGTGACGATGTTCAGTTTGATGGGGACGTAATATATATCACCATAACCGGAAGAGCTATAGTACCTCATTTTAGCGAGATAGAAATTGTCCGCGATATTGCTGCTATTGAGCTTACCGATTATTCGCTGGAAGAATCAGAAGGCAATGATGATGGCGATGTGAATCCGGGCGAAACCTTTACGCTTACACTCACCGCAGGAAACATTGCTGCTGATGGTAGTTTTCAAGATGTTGCAGCAGTGGTCACAACCACCTCACCTTGGATTGAAATCGAAAATGGAGAAACTACTTTCGGCAACATTGCTGCCGGAGAGTCTGCGGAAGCCGAATCGCAAATTACCATTAATATCTCGCCTTTGTGTCCGGATGGCATGGCGCGTCCCTCGCAAAGACCTGAGATTCACATCGAATTTATCAGCGGTGAAGCTTCTTGGAGTTCGGCAATCATGCTCGACCCGTTTGCCCCGGCATTTGTCGTACAGCGAGTAGTTGGTGGGATTCAAATACCTACTGAGCAGGATGACTTGAATATTGAGATAAAAAATGTAGGTCGTGTAGATTCACCACCAATTGACGCAAATCTAATCACTTTGGGTCTTGGTGTAGGTGTGGTTGGCGGAAACGCTGATTATCCAGCAATTGAAGTAAATGAAATAGCGCGTATTGACGGTGATCTGTTCAATATTTCCGGGAATACAATCGTAGTTCCCGGAAGCATTACACCCATGAAACTAATATTGCGTAACCGCACCGGTTTTGTGGACACAGCTTATTTCAATCTTCAAGTTGGGGAAACCCGTGAGAACGCTCCTTTCGGTCCAGATAAGTACGGCTACGTCTGTTTTGACAACACCGATGAAGATTGGGAAATCTCACCAGAGTATGACTGGATTGAAATTAATCCAGAAGATAGAAATCGTGATTTTGACGGCACTGCCTGTGATTTCGATGGTAGATCGGAGCAGGATGTAGGTGAAGTACAAGTAGTGAACCTTGGCTTTACAACACGTTTTTACGGGTATGATTACGATCAAATCTCCATTGCGAGCAACGGTTTCATCACCCCCGGTGCCCAAGAGCGCATAGTGAACTTCCAAAACTATCCGCTCGACCGTGGAATTGGTGGAGGAGCAGGGATGATAGCCCCATTTTGGGATTGGCTCGATCTAAACGAAGACTCAGGTGTTTACTACTATTACGACGAAGATGATGCTAAATTTATTATTGAATGGTCAAAGCTACGTCATTTTAGCGCGGGTGGAGATGATCTTACCTTCCAGGTTATCATTTATGACGCCGATATATGGGTGACAGAATCGGGCAATCCAAATATCGTGTTCCAGTACAAGAACATTAATAATATCAGAGGTCGAACCGAGGGTACACCAGGCGAGAAAAACATATTTTTTGCCTCAGTTGGTATTTCCAGCCCTGACGGCAATACCGGCTTAAGCTATACCTTTGGCAATGAATATCCTGTATCGTGTCCGGAGTTGGAAAATCAAATGGCATTGTTGTTTGCAACTTCAACCGAATTCCTTTCGGGAAATTTACATGGCAGAGTTACTGATGTAGCAACTGGTGAACCAATTCCTGTAGCCACAATATTTACTAGTCATGGAATGGTAGCGGTCACAGATACAGCAGGTTATTGGGAAATAATTGACGCATTAGCGGAAGTCCCATTTAATATCACTGCGCGCTTACAGGGATATAACGATTCAACATATGTGGATATGTTTATTGAAGAGGATGACACTCTCGAAATCAACTTTGCTTTGTTACACCCAGAATTTGTCCCGTCCACGCTAAACATGCAGACCCGGCTTGATCCCGGCGCATCTCGAGACCTGAGCTTCGATATCCGCAATGACGGCAACGGTCCGCTCAGTTGGTCAGTAATTCCACGCCTGCCTGGTAACGCTGATGCTGATCCTTGGGAATTCCGTGAAGACTTTCATTTCGGCGATCAGCTTGAAGAGGATAAGCTTTATGGTGTTTTATACATAAATGACCAATTTTATATTTCGGGATCAAACAAATTTCATGATGAGGAAGGGCAGTTGGTTGCTCATCCCACCATATATATTTTTGATAGCGATGGGGCGTTTATTGATACGATTGCACAGCCAGGTGAAGGAAGATATGGTATGAAGGATATGGCATGGGATGGGGATTGGATATGGGGTGTGGTTGATGACACAGTATATGGTATCAACTTAGAGGGAGAAGTGATGGCATCTTTCGATTCACCTTACAATCCCGCATCACCGATAGCATGGGACTCTGACCGCAATGTTCTTTGGATATGTGGGACTGTGACTAACGGTATATTGGCGTATGATCGCGAAGGCAATGAAATAGAAGAATTGGCTATAGATCAAGAAAATTACAGAATTTATGGTCTTTCTTATTTCAGCGATGATCCTGATGGTGCCCCGTTATATATATTGCACAGAGACAGAGAGGAAAATCGTCAAACCTTGGATAAATATAATTTTGACAGCGATGAAAAATCGCATGTTACTTACCTCTATCCTGAAGAAGGCGGAACGCCACAAGGTGCATTTATCACAAATAAATATGATGTATATAGTTGGGTCTTTATGTCAATATCTAATCTTGCACCTAGATTAGGGGGTGACAGAGTTGACATTCATCAAATAGAAGGTCGTATGGACTGGTTTCAGTTAGACTTAGTTACTGAAGAAGGTAGAATGGAAGCTAATGACGGAGTATTACAAACCGGTGAAACAGGAGAGTTCATATTACATTTTGACGCTCTTGATTTGCCTACAGTTGAGTTTGCAACCGAGCTTCACTTCTACCACAATGCCACTGGTGGTCACACGCTTATCAACGGTGTGCTAAACGTGATCGGAGAGATGCCTCCAGACTCGTTTATGCTCGCAACGCCACCGGATAGCAGCTTCTTTGAGGATATCGAAGTCGCATTTGGCTGGTATCCTTCCAATGATCCAAATGAAGGTGAGCCCGTTACCTACCAATTATCACTGGAAACAGGTGAAGATTCTTATTCTGTTGAAATAATGGATACTACAGTTACCATTCGGTTAGACTCGGTAATCGTGTTGCGTGAGGAAGACATGGTGATTGACTGGTGGGTGTTGGCTATGTCTGGCGAGGATACAATTGAAGCTGGGCAGAGATTCAGTTTCAAGCTGGTTTATAACGCAGTGGGTGAGGATAACTTAGCTCCAATTGAGTACGGATTGCGCTCGATTTATCCCAACCCGTTCAACAGCGTAACGAGCATTACTTTCGGTGCTGATCGCTCCGAGCACATTCGATTGATAGTGTATGACATTTCGGGCAGGGAGGTTGTTCGTTTGTTCGACGGTGTCCCCCGGCGCGGCTATCATCGTCTGGCATGGCGAGCTGATACGGTGCCGACTGGCGTTTACCTGTTAAGGCTTGAATCGCCGGGCAGGTCGCGTGTCGCCAAGGTTGCGCTTGTGAAGTAATTCAAATACCGATAAATTAAAAATAACATAGCCACTCTCGAAATTACGGGAGTGGCTATGTTGTTTGAATAATAAATAGAACTGTTGTCACATTCAATTTTATCGATAGAAATGGAATGATGCTTACGATTTTTATATACGAAGATTCGATATGCACATTAACTATTGTGATTTTAAAGCCTTAAAAATTTATTAACTATATAAATATTGCAAAAAATATCATTAATGGTAAATATAACTAACTCACTGGGACAATTAATGAAACAACGTTGTGACGAAATCGGGTTTTGCAGCTTTACACTTGATCATTAAAATCAATCAATTATTTGGAATCAAAATTGGACATTAGGAACTGGAAAACGCCGCACGGCACGAAACTTCACTGCAAGGGTTGGGTGCAGGAGGCAGCGTTACGTATGTTCTTGAACAACCTCGATCCCGAAGTTGCCGAGAACCGCGATGAGTTAATCGTTTACGGCGGTACGGGCAAGGCTGCCCGCAGTTGGGAGGCAGCATCGGCGATTGCAGATTGCCTGATCAACCTCGAAAATGATGAAACTCTGCTCGTTCAGTCAGGCAAGCCTGTCGGTGTGCTCAAAACCCACAGCAACGCACCAAGGGTGCTAATTGCCAACTCAAATCTGGTTCCAAACTGGGCGAATTGGGAGTATTTTCGTGGTCTCGAGCGACAAGGTCTTATCATGTACGGACAAATGACTGCGGGTTCATGGATCTACATTGGCTCACAGGGCATTTTGCAAGGAACCTACGAAACCCTGGCATCAGTGGCAGAAAAACATTTTGGCGGATCGCTGAAAAATACGATAACCGTAACCGCCGGACTTGGTGGCATGGGCGGTGCTCAACCGCTTGCTATAACCATGAACGAGGGTGTTGCTCTCTGTGCTGAGGTTGATTCCGACCGCATTCAACGTCGGCTTGACCATCGCTACCTCGACCGAAAAACTACAAACATAGACGAAGCTATCGATTGGGCAGTTAGCGCAAAACAGCATGGTGAATCGGTCTCTATAGGGGTGCAAGCCAATGCGGTTGATCTGTTACATCGGTTGATTGAGCGGAATATCACCCCTGATATTTTGACGGACCAAACCTCGTCACATGATGAGCTTGAAGGCTATGTCCCGCACGGGCTATCATATCAAGATGCTCTGAAATTAAGAACATCTGACTCAAGGGAATATATAAATCGGTCATTCAAGTCTATGGCTGAGCATGTACGTTGCATGTTAGAACTGATGTATCGAGGTGCCATCACCTTTGACTATGGCAATAATCTCCGTGCTCAAGCCGAGAAGGGGGGAGCAGAAAATGCCTTCGGATTCCCCGGATTTGTGCCTGCCTATATCCGCCCGCTCTTCTGCCTTGGCAAGGGACCGTTTCGCTGGGCAGCATTATCAGGCAATCCAGAAGACATTTACCGCACGGATGAAAAGGTGCTCGAGATGTTTCCAGAGAACACCGCTCTCTGTCGCTGGATAAAGATGGCTCGCGACCAAGTAGCATTTCAGGGATTGCCATGTCGCATCTGCTGGCTCGGGCTGGCAGAACGAGATAAGCTTGGGCTTGCGTTCAACGATATGGTTGCCTCGGGTGAGCTTGAAGCACCAATTGCAATTGGACGAGATCACTTAGACTGTGGCTCCGTAGCTTCGCCCAACCGTGAAACCGAGGACATGAAGGACGGCTCCGATGCGATTGCCGACTGGCCAATATTAAATGTCCTCGTCAACGCTGTATCGGGAGCGAGTTGGGTCTCATATCACCACGGAGGCGGTGTGGGTATTGGCTATTCTCTCCATGCCGGACAAGTTATCGTTGCCGATGGCACCCCCGAAGCGCGCCAAAGGCTTGCGACTGTTCTCTGGAATGACCCGGCAACCGGAGTGATTCGTCACGCCGATGCGGGCTATCCCGAAGCGATTGAAACTGCCAAATTGCATTCATTAAATATCCCTATGAGGGATTAAAAAAGAGTGTAATTAATGATCATATATAACGAAACAATTACGCTGGAGACTAACGGCTTTCCAGACATTATAGATCTCAGCGGTGAAATTTCCGCTGTGCTCAGCCGGAGCGGTGTGACGGATGGATTACTAACCGTTTTCGTACCGGGTTCGACTGCGGGAATTACCACGTTGGAATACGAGCCGGGATTGTTAAAGGATTTGCCAGCACTTTGCGAAAAGCTTGCTCCGCGTGGAGTTGAATATCACCATGACCAAGCCTGGCATGACGGCAACGGATTTTCACATTTGCTCGCAGCACTGTTCAAGCCTTCGCTCGCCATCCCGCTGGAAAATGGCTCGCCAATTCTCGGAACCTGGCAGCAAGTGGTGTTGGCTGACTTCGATAATCGTCCGAGATCGCGCAGTATTATAATCCAAGCAATGGGAAATTAAACTAAAAAAAATGCCAAGAAATCATTACTACGACCGCAGCAGAGCCAAGTCGGCACCTACGGTGAAATACAAGAAAATACAGACAATGACACCTTTTGAAAAAAAACTAATCACATGGGGAAACCGCAAATATGAGCTTCAGGGTGTCAAAGGGATTCTGCTTGAGGGCGAGAAACTGTTAAATGAAGCTCTGAGTATAAATTATCCTCTGCATACGGTTTGGGTTACAGAAGAATTTGCCAATAGAAATACGGGGATGATTTCACAGTTACAGCAAACCGAAGCCGAGCTAAAACCGGTGAACAACCGAACGCTAAGGGAAATTTCTGAGTTGGAATCGCCACAAGGGATTGTTGCAGTTGGCCCGCAACCAAACTTTTCATTTGTGAAGCCTTCGAGCCCGTTTAGTTTGATAGTTGCTTTGCCAAAGATTCAGAACCCTACCAATCTTGGAGGCGTGATCCGCACCGCAGATTATTTTGGTGTTGATGAGCTATGGTTGGGGCAGGAATCAGCTGACCCATATAAACCAAAGGTTGTGCGCGGTAGCATGGGATCAATTTTTCGTCTTCCCATTGTGCGCAGTCCTTCAATCGGCAACAGGCTTAAAGAGTTTAAAGACTCAGGAGCAATAATACTCGCTGCAGTTGCACACGGGAAAAATATAGCGCCTGATATTCCAACCACAGGTCCCCGGATTATTTTGATCGGTGAAGAGAGTAAAGGCCTAAAATCGGACATGGTTGCTCTTGCGAGCAGATCATTAAAAATCCCAGGATCGGGCAGAAGTGAGTCCTTAAACCTCGCCACTGCAACCGGAATATTGATATATCTTGCCACGACAGGCAGGATGGAATCGGTTTGAAAGATTATTATTAATTATCAGGAAAATAATTGAATAAATATTTAAGCATATTATTTGGATCATTATTATTATTGAATCTCGGATGCTCTGAAGGAGATCCAAAAGCGAAAGGTTTCGATCTGTACGACTCCAGGAATTTTGACAATGCTTTGCCGCTTCTTGAAAAAGCTTGGACAGCATCCCAGGATGATCCAGAATTGGGTGTCAGGCTGGCATATTGCTTGGCAGAAGTGCGAAACGACCCCGAGGCGGCGTTGAAGATACTTCACGCCAGCACATTGAAATTTCCCGATTATGCACGGACGTATTATCAACTTGGTTTCATAGCTTTCCGGCATGGCAACACCAAGGATAAAGAAAACCTTCATCAGGCACTCGGCTTCACACGAAAGGCAGCGCAGCTCGACGAATCAAACTTTAAGATTGTTGATAATGTAGGAATGTACCATTCAATGCTCGGCAACCTCGACTCAGCATTATACTGGCTTGAACGTGCAATATTGATAGACCCACACCAACCACAACTGAAGGCTCGCATTGAGGGAACACGCAAGCAAATTATTGAGAAGGCAAAGAGGGATTCGGTTTTGGTGGCGGATACTTTGCGGTTGGGGTCTTAAAAAAATCACACTGAAGACATACACTGAAGACATACACTGAAGACATACACTGAAGACATACACTGAAGACATACACTGAAGACATACAGTGAACCACTACTCCATATAAGGTAAATTCTCGTCATAAAATGCTTTCAAATCAGCTTCAGGATCATCGAACTCCAATAAATGCTTTTTGCAACCACGCCGAGAACAAAATTGTATCATACCACCTTTTCCCATTTGCAAAGCAGACATGGGTGCATCACAAACTCTACAAGTCCTGCTTCCCGAAAGAGCGTATTGACAGAAGGGGCAGGAAAATTCTACGATGACTCCGTCTTCGATAGCTCTCGAGAGTTGCAACTCATAATCACCATAAAGCGATGATAATCTTATAATTACATCTTTATCTCCATCTTTGCTTAGTATTTTGCCGTGTAGTGCAACGGTAGGTTCATTTTTTATTAGATGTTCATGGTCAAGAAAACTCCTGTGGCAGTGAGGGCACTCGACACTTTTCACTTTCAGCATATTAATCTCCTATAAATATTATTAATACATTAATCTTCAATAAGGTAATACGAAGTAAATCAGCGCAAATTTAATTTTTCAACTTTTCCTATCCGATTAGCTCCGCAACAAAGGTAATTGCTATAAAAAATCCAGTAAAGTACAATATCACTGTTGCAAGGGAGGTGGATATGTTAAAACCTGATCCCCCTTGCTTTAATTCGGTTATCAAATTAGGCGTTCCCCATTTGAAAATGGTGAATATGACCATTGACAGACCACCCAGAGGTAATAGATATTTGAATGACAGATAGTCAAGAAATTCAAATATATTGTAGCCAAAGATACTGATATGGCTCCACACACCCATAGAAAGTGATGAGGGAACACCGAGTAGAAATATAATCGCTGCAAATACCAAAGTCGCCTTTTTCCGCGACCAGCCTTTTGAATCGATAAAGTATGTGGTGACAACTTCCAGCAATGAGACTCCCGAAGTAACTGCAGCTATGGTCAGCAACAAGAAAAATAGTATCCCAACCACCCATCCACCCGGCATCAAGGCAAATATTCCGGGTAAGACGTAAAACACCAGACCCGGACCCTGCGCAGGTTCAAATCCCAATGCAAACACGGATGTAAAAATTGCTAACCCTGCAAGAAGAGCAACCACTGTGTCTAAAGCGATGACCCATAGGGCGCTCTTTATCAAGTCTTCCTTTTTACTAAGATATGATCCATATGTCAACATGGCTCCCATCCCAAGCGACAGTGTGAAAAAGGCATGTCCTAACGCCGTCAGCATTACCTTACCGTTGAGCTTGGAAAAATCTGGGGCAAACAGAAATGCTACTCCTTTGCCAGCACCTTCAAGAGTCAATCCACGAAAAACTAATAGAATAATAATTACAAACAGCGCAGGCATCAAAATACGATTCCATTTTTCGATACCAGCTTTAATTCCCTTTAGTACGACAATCACACAAAGCGTCATAAAAGCAAGATGTGAAAGAAGGGGAATATTTGATTTGATAGCATAATTCTCAAACTCTTGACCGGCAATAATCGACAATACCGTATCTGGTACAGCACCTCCGTTTTGCAAGGATATTCTGAGCAGGTCCCAATTTACTAAGCTATCAGGCAAGACCATTTTCATCGCTGCCTGCGGTGTAGTTCCCATCAGAACTCCAATATGCTCGTTCACGGCTTCCAAGGCGACCGCTGGTTGAGTAAAATTGCTAAATGTTCCATTGGCAGCTTTAAATATGTATGAGAGTGTCCATCCTGCAACTACGCTATAGTAAGATAGGATAATAAAACCGGCGGCAACTCCCATCACACCGATCAGAAAGAAAGGTCCATTGGGAGCCATAGACTTAAATGCACCCACCGGATTCAGCTGGGTTTTTCTGCCAATCGAAAACTCAATCAACATTACGGGTAAGCCGATGATCAAGATGGAGAATAGGTAAAATATTACAAAAGCAGCTCCCCCATTCATCCCGGCAATAAAGGGAAACTTCCATATATTGCCAAGTCCAACTGCAGATCCCGCTGCTGCCAGGATAAATCCTGCTCGCGATCCCCACTGTTCACGTCCATTACCATTAAGCGGCATATGCTCTCGCTTTCGATTTATTAGTACTCATTATGTTCTCAATACTAAATGATTAAATTATTTCCCACCAGAGCGAAATTAACAATACGAACCCCATAAGTCAAGTACAAAACCAAAATAAACGAAATTACCGCCAGTTAGAATCACTTCTAACTGAACAATCTAATTCATAATTAACCAATTAATCCCCCAATATTCCTCTTTGTGCATCATCTTATAACCAGGCACTGTGAAGTATTGATAGGAGTTCCAGTTGTGGACACCGTAGTAAAATGTAAACGAACGTATCCTGCCGGACATTTTTAGATGAAGCGGATAGGCACCACCCATCTTCTCCCAGCCTCCTTCAGCTTGAGCAAAATATGAATTCAGGTAATTTCCACTGAGTGAAATATCGGCTTCAAATCTACCATTCATGAAAATCCTGTGCCATCCGTATTCAGCAGTCAACCGGAATCGAGGTTCTGGCATCACGCCGGGCACTCCATCCTCGTCATCCTCATTTCTAAATATGCTCACCATCGAAAGGCTCGCCCGATATGGTATTGCCTTCCAATCTATTTTAGTCATCCAGCCATTAGTACGGTGGTCGCTGCGGGTGCGGGGAATAATTGTATCATCTTCAATCATCCATATCACTGGCTTCAAGTTCATTTTATGAAACACCGAAACTCGAGATGAATATTCTCGCCAAGATCGAGACCAGTGTAATTCTGCATTGTCGGTTGTAGTCTTTGGAAGGATTCTGCCTTGAACCGGGAGATCAGGTGCGGCTCGCCAAACGGTGTTCATAACTTTGCTTGGCCGGGCTCTGCAATAATCTGCGTACAATATTTCTGGTGTCAACGGATCGGAGTTACGGCTGATGACCAGACCGACTGATCCCAACTCTTTTATCCATCTATCTACTGAAAGTACAATGTTTATCCCCGTGCGATCAGGAAGCCATCCACCTATTCCCACGAGCCCCCAAAGCTGATAGCCTTGCAGGATTCGGTTAGTAGAGACCGAGCTTTCAACCTCTATAATCCTGATCTTCTCTGTCGATTGCATGTCAATGTCAATTCGCCCGATTCGCCCGTATATCCCGAATGAATCAATTTGAGAGCTAACCCCAGCTCCCCAAACACGACTATGCGCTCGGAATTTTCCATCCTTTTCAGCTCGCTCGAGGTGATAGCCAAACAATTTTACCGAATTTACACTCGAAAATCTGTTGTAAATGCTTAGGTCCAAATCGTTGTCCCGTACTGAACGACTGCTATCAGTAAATGTTATTCCAACCTTGTCGTTTCGGGTTTGATGAGCTATGGAAAGAATTTTGTTGCCTGTCAATTGCTTCCTGATTTCCGCGAAAAGGTTGCTACCGTCATGCACTGCATTCTCAAACCTCCCTGGTGAGGAAGGAAAATAACCACCCATGAATAGATCTGTATTAATAGAGAGCCTGCGCGAGTGAACGAATGACACTGGTTGAAAACTGTAAAAGCCTTCACGGTGATGGAGTAAAGTCAGGGGCTCTGATTTGACCTCATCAACCGGCAATAATTCGACTGTCCCATGCGAACCGGAAACACCACCCAAGGCTCCACTATGTACAGACCGCAACCCTCCAACCCAAATGTGAGAAAGCCGATTTAAGTCTGCTGCTCCGGTTAGCGGATTACGCAATGGTCGTCCACGCCAAGTTGCTTTTATACCTTGATTGCCACTTCCCAACATGCTAAAAATTGTTTCCTGCCCGTCGGTTACCAGATCAGGTTGAAAGAATCTAATGTCGTAATTCAGCAAGTCATTGACTTGTTTTACATTAAGTGTGGTTAACATCGATGGAGTAAGATAGTAAATTTGTCCCCCATCAAATGGTGCTGATTGATACTGTGGTGTAAATAGCGGATTGACAAATGTTGGCAGTGAGTCGATCTCGGTGTCAGCAATGATCAACTTTGAAATAAAAATAATACTTATAAAGCATAGTCTGAAAGCTCTATGCATGGTTGAATCTCTGAGCTTTCAAATCAAACTATCAATGGATGATTATCGAGGTATTGAGTGACTTTGGGAATCACGAATAAAAAGATAAGAGTGTTTGACAGTATATGCAGTGCAGAAAACGGAATTCCTGCGATAATAAATCCAATGATCCCTTTTACGCCCATACCTGTTGAGAGTGGGTAGGCGATGTTGGTCAATAAGTCATAAAAAGCTGTGCAAATAATCGCCGAAAGCCCAAGAAGGCTGGCTATTTCCCATCGGTTAAGATTGGATTTCAATGACTTAAGCAGGAAACCAAGTACCGGCGCAAGCGACATCCCGATAATCTGTGCGATCAAGAGTGGCGGATACATCCCTCCCTGAGGGTTAAACCCGAAATATATAGTGCTCGCAACTACTGCAACCATAATACCATTTACCATACCCAGCGTATAGCCACTTATAAACAGCATCAAGGTAACGGCTTCGACATTAGGTATCGAAATTAACAGATATCCGAGTCCAACCGTAGTGCCAGCGAAAAGTGCCATCAGTACATATTTTTTTAGCTGATTTGTGTTGCTTTCGATAGATTGAGCCACTTCTACAATGTGAGGTATTTAAAAATTCTTTTCCTCTCTGCTAAGAGGGCTCTGTGGGAATTACAGAAAGAACTATGAATTTGCGAACGGAGTGAAGCAATCTCGTTATTAACAAGAAGAATGTAGATTGCTTCGTCACAGCGCTTCTCGCAAACATGGTATCCCCATATATCCTGTAAGCATGGGGGATCAAGCGGGGGGCTAATTAGCATAATCAAAGATTAAAATGTAATAGGCTAATTACGCCATTACTCTAACGCATTACCTTTTCTTTCACGCGCGCGGCCTTACCTTTTTTACCTCTGAGATAATAAAGCTTAGCTCTCCGCACAGAACCACGACGTTTTACTGTGATTTCAGAGATATACGGGCTGTGATATGGAAATATTCTCTCCACACCAATACTGCCCGCTGCGATTTTTCTGACGGTGAATGAAGCATCAGCTCCCGCACCTTTCATCTGAATTACGGTACCGCTAAAAACCTGAATTCTCTCTTTATCACCTTCAATAACACGATAATGAACATCGAGGTTATCGCCGGGTCCAAAATCTGGTAAGGGATTTTCCCGTTTATTATTTAATGTGTCTTTCCAATTTTCCATGGTGTTATCCGTTTAGTTTGAAATTAAATCCGCACGACGACGCTTCGTGAGGACTGTTGAAGTCATCTTTCGCCATCGTTGTATATTCTTGTGATGCCCATTTATTAAAACATCGGGCACTTTATAATTTTTATAATTTACTGGTCTCGTATAGTGAGGTCCATCAAGCATTCCGCTGCTGAAAGAGTCGGTTCGCGCGCTGTCAAGATTTCCCAACACTCCTGGAATTAATCTGATCACTGCATCCGAAATCACTGCTGAAGCGACCTCCCCACCAGAAACCACATAATCCCCAATCGAATACTCACGGTCAACCCAGCGATCAATCACTCGCTGATCGATCCCCTTATAATGACCGCATATCATAACCATATGATCCTCCTTAGCGAGATCATCGGCTATACTCTGCTCAAATGGTATTCCCTGCGGTGTCGGGAAAATCACCAACGGTGTCTTGCCCTCGGCTTCGAATATTTTTTCAAACACTCGAAAGAACGGCTCAGGTTTCATCAGCATCCCGGCACCACCACCAAATCGGTAGTCATCAAGGTGGTGATATGGTCCACCCGAATATTCCCTTAAATCGTGTATAATGAGGCTTACTTTTTCCGCTTCCTGCGCTCGGCGAATAATGCTTTGAGAAAAAACTGAGTCAAAAAATTCTGGGAACATAGTGATGATTTCAATTTTCACCCTTCGTCCCACAAACCTTCCAACCGTTTGACGGTAATTGCATGCTTTTCCATATCCACGTCAAGGATAAATTCTTTCACTGCAGGAACGAGAATTTCGCCGAACTGTCCGTCAATCACCCAAATATCTTGGGCGGACTGCTGCCATACTTCGACGATGATTCCAAGCTCCTCGCCATCGTCAGAGACCGCCCGACAGCCTACAAGTTTATCGATAAAGTATTCGTTATTTCCAGGCTCCGTCCTTTCTGTGGCAGGAATAATAATTTCACTGCCCGTCAAAACCGCAACCGATTCGGGCGAATCAAACCCTTGTATTTTGTAGCGAAGTGAGCCGCCAGCATCGAATATATTATCGACCTTAAATCGGCGATATCCCGCTTTCATGTCAACAACAATACTCTCGAGTTTACTCAGCCTGTCGCTCGATTGATTTGGGCTGACCACTTTGACTTCACCTTTAACCCCAATAGGACGCGCAAATGTCCCTATCACCACCGGATCAATCAGATCCGCTGTAGGCTCTCCTGGGAGATCAGCCAAGTTCAAGTTGGCAAAGGATTGATTATTCCTTCGGCGCATCAACCTTAGCTTCTGTGCTCGGCTCCGCAGCTTCAGCTACTTTCTCTTCGACAACTTTTACTTCTGTGGTCGGATCAGTCACTTCATCAGCTTTAGCTTCGGGTGCTGGTTTGTCAGCCTTTTTAGGAACCGCTTTAGGCTCTAGCGCTGCAACTTTTTCCTCAACTGCTGGAGCGGATTCCTCTGAAGCACTTTCAGTGTGGCTTTTCATCCACTCGCCGACCAGTGTTTCTATCTGGGCTTCAGGTAGTTTGCGCTTTTCGAGCAAGAATCTGTACCACACGCCCTGCCTGCGAAGCAAGCTCCGGACGGTGTTGGATGGTTGCGCCCCAACTCGCAGCCACTTAAGGGCTTTGTCAGCGTCAATTTTTAAGCCAGCCGGATCATCCAAGGGATGGTAATAGCCAATCCTATCGAGAAAGGCGCCATCTCGCTTTTTACGACTATCAACTGCTATAATGCGATAAAAAGGCTGCTTCTTGCGGCCTATTCTTGTTAATCTAAGTTTAACCAACTTTTTATTCCTAACCTTTTGTAATATTTTGGGCTCTGATCTTTGGACTTTGAAAATTAGCCAAATGTCAAAAGCACACCACCCAATCTTAAAACTTTTTAACTTCTATCTTTTCTACTTTCAAACTTTTTCAACTTCACAAGTTAAAGCCTTAAGCATATGAAAGCAACCAGCCAACACAAACACATTCAGAAAAAAAAATAAGCGACAGTAACAATGTACGTAAAATTCGCGAATCTTCGATGGAAAAGCCGAAACTAATCGTCAATTTGCCAGCTTTACCTAACCAGAACACTCCAACCACCACAAAAATGATTGTACCGAAAAAAGCATAAATCGGATTGGGTAGCATCAAATCCAAAATTATCCCAAACGCGAGGCTGTCCAAAGCCAATACGAATCTGTGTGTCCATCTACTTCTGAGCATAATTAATTATAGCCGTGTGTCATTCAAATTACTTAATTCTAAGGCATTCCCGGCATCTGTGGGAATCCTCGTGGCATCCTACCGCTTTTCTTTGTCATCTGTCTCATCATTTTCTGCATCTGTGTAAATTGCTTCAGCAGTCGATTTACATCCTGTACCGACCGGCCACAACCAGCAGCAATTCGCTTACGGCGACTGCCGTTAATAACCTTAGGGTTATCGCGTTCGACAATTGTCATTGAGTCAATTATCGACCCAACCACCTTTATCTGGCTATTATCAACCTTGAGATCTTTAACGCCCTTCATCCCCGGTATCATTCCCAAAATAGAATCCAATGGACCCATTTTTTCAATCTGTAAGAGCTGTGTCTTAAAATCAGTCAGGGTAAACTGATTTGTCGCCATTTTCCGTGCCATCTCTTCGGCAGCGTCAACATCAATAGATTCCTGAGCTTTTTCCACCAGCGAAACGACATCGCCCATCCCCAATATCCGACCTGCCATCCGGTCGGGGTGAAAGTTCTCAAGATCCCCCGTTTTCTCACCCACGCCGATAAACTTAATAGGTTTGCCAGTTACCCAGCGGATCGACAAGGCTGCGCCTCCGCGTGAGTCGCCATCGAGCTTGGTCAGAATTAATCCAGTCAAGTCAATACGCTCAAGAAACGCCTTCGCCGAGCGGATAGCGTCCTGTCCGGTCATGCCATCAACCACCAATAAAGTTTCTGGTGGCTTTAAAACATCAGATATCATAGCAAGCTCGGTCATCAATTGCTCATCAATCGCCATCCTTCCGGCAGTATCGATCAGCACACAATCAAGACTTAATGATCGAGCATAATCTCTGGCTTCCTGAGCAATTTTCACGGGGTCTTTTCTGTCACCAGTGAAAACCGGAATATCAATCTGTTTACCAAGTGCTTCAAGTTGATCCATTGCCGCAGGACGATATGTATCGGTCGAAACCATCAGTGGCTTCCTGCCTTTTTTGCGCAAGAGCAATGCCAGCTTGGCGGTGGTCGTGGTCTTGCCAGCACCGTTCAACCCCACGATAAGTATGGTCGATGGTGATTTGCCGAACTTGATTGGCTCATTTGCCACTCCGAGGAAGCTGACCAGTTCATCATGGATGATTTTAATCATCTGTTGACCGGGTGTAATGCTTTTCAGTACTTCCGCACCCATTGACCGTTCCTGAACACTTGCCACAAACGCTTTAGCAGCTTTCAGCGAGACATCAGCTTCAAGGAAAATTCGCCGCACTTCACGCACAGTTTCCTTGACGTTAGCTTCAGTAATCTTGCCCTGTCCGCGTAAGTTCCGAACGAACTTGTCAAACCTTCCGGTCAAATTATCAAACATCGCTGTTCTTTACATCTGAATCTTTTGGTGTGGGCTTTAATTGCTGAATCTTAGCAATTAAACTGGAAGTAGAGAACCCTGCCACAAGATCAACCCTTTCAACCCTCTTCACAAATTCAGCACCAATAATATCCTCTAATTTGTAATCTGCACCCTTGACCAATACGTCTGGTTTTAGCGAAGACAGCAACTCAAACGGTGTATCTTCATCAAATAGAACGACAGCGTCCACAGCTTCGAGCCCTGCCATCATTTCAGCACGCTGAATTTCGCTGACGAGCGGCCTGCCAGTTCCTTTTCCCAACCGGCGTGCAGAGATGTCGCTGTTGACACCTACGATTAATCGATCACCGTGTGCTGCTGACTTCTCCAACACCGCAAGATGCCCTCTATGAAGTAAATCAAAGACTCCATTAGTAAAGACGACGGTTTCGTCATTATCACGCCAACTCTGGATAAGAATTAGTAGTCTATCCAGTGATAACACCTTCTTTGTGGTATCGGTTTTGATATAATGCCTCATGCATGATTAACGGTGGGAAAGCTCTAACGTCAGTCCCCAAAAATTATGTGGGCAATACTGGATTCGAACCAGCGACCTCTGGTATGTGAGACCAGCGCTCTAACCAACTGAGCTAATCGCCCGCAATTAAAATTCCATAACCCATAAAGTTACCAAAATTCATCGTGCATGTCAAGAATAATTATTTAATCAGATAGAACACTTTTCAGTTTCAAGGAGTTAATATACAATAAATACTCATCAATGGGTAAAGTGATGACCATTCAAACCAAATATAGAATCACAGACTTGCAAAATTTCCATGACTGTTTTACATTATTGCTATTATAATTGAATTTACACTCTAATAAATAAACATTCACATATAATAGACAATTAACTGGAGGAATTAAATTGAACATTACCGAATATTTTGAAAATAACGTTTCATTCATATATCTCGACGGTCGTTTTGATGGTAATACATCCTGGAAAGTGGAGCAACATATTCGTGATCGTATAGGTCAAAGTATTTCAAAGTTTGTCCTCAATATGGAGGGAGTACCGTTCATCGCATCTTCGGGTCTGCGTGTAGTTCTCGCAATGACCAAGGAATTGCGACAGAAACACCGTTGCCAGAGACGGTCAAGCGACCGTTTCAAAAGTGTTTGAGTTGTCTGGGCTGTTCAATGTGTTGAAAATCTACGATGAAGTTGAAGATGCTGCTGCTAGTTTCAAAGAATAAAGAATACTAACCTTATGTGTCCGGTTCATGAATTTCCGGCTGACACCAAAGCACTCGCCTCGACGAGCCTATTGGTCGCAGATGCCTGTGAGCAACTTGGCTTTAGCGAACAACTGACCGGCGATATTCTAATTTCAGTGGATGAACTCGTGACCAATACAATCATGCACGGCTTGAAATACGATGCTACAAAAACATTTCAATTCGAAGTTACCTCTTTTGAAGATCAAATTGAGATCGTGATCCGCGAAAAAGGCGAAGCTTTTGACCCTGCCGAAGTTGCCATACCTGATACATTGGCTTCACTTGAAGACAGGCCAATTGGTGGTCTGGGAATATTTTTCATACGAAAACTAATGGACCAATTTAGCTACACTGTCAGCAATGACGGCGAAAAAACATTCAAAATGACCAAGCGAAAAGGATAAATTGTTAGTATGAGTTTGCGAACAAAACTGCTGATGTTCTCCATCATTCTCGCCATGATCCCGCTGGGTATTGCTGGCAGAAGCATGATCAGTATTACGCGTGACGAGCTTATTTCCGTAGCCAATCAGGTAGCGCAAGAGATCGAGGATTTTTATGAATTCACTTGGATCACCCCGTTGACTCTGGTAAAAAATGCTGTGGAAAACGAAAATCTCGGCATAGAAGCAACCATGTCACTGATGACTGAGGGCATAAAGGACTTGAATGATATTGTTGCCCTCCAAATATCAGTTGCTGGTGGCCACGAGCCCCTCCTTGTCACCCAAGGTACATTTTCAAATCGTTTGTCAGCAGATGGTGCAGACCCGACTGAGGTGCTGAAATTGACCGCTGCTGAAGTTGACTCATTCAAGCAGTCCGGCAAGATATTTGTGGTAGATTTGCGCTATGTAGAGGCGAGCGATTTATGGTTTATGTCGATATTAATGCCATTAAAGGATGAGACCTTTGGTATCCCTGCAGCTCTATCTGCGAGAATTAACTAGAGTAATTTAGTTCAGCGAATTGCTGACCATTCATTTAACCAAACTGGCGAAATATCAGTAATTGACCAACACGGAAAAAAACTCTTTGACCCATCAAGTCCTGATCTTAATAACCATTCCGTGATTGCTCACGCAGTAAAAATTCTCAGATCTTCGACACGAACTATTGGGGTCGAGCCATATGTTAGACCAAGTGGAGAAAAAATGCTTGCTGCTTACGCCTTCCCCACTTTTATCGATTGGGGAGTGATTGTTGAAAAGAACGAAGCGGCGGCATATTCAGCCTTGGCTCAAATGATAGGAAGTCTGCTTGTTTGGCTCGGCTTAGGCATTGGTGCAGCAATTCTGGGAGCAATATTTATGGCAGTTTCACTCACTAAACCACTGCTAAAGCTCACCGTTGCTGCCAAATCCCTTGCCGGTGGCAACCTTTCCACTTATGTTGAAGGTAGTGAGCGCAAGGACGAAATAGGAACTCTTTCGGCAGCGTTTAACAAAATGGTCGCCGATCTGAACAACTATATAGATGAACTTACCGAAACCACGAAGGCAAAGGAGCGTGCAGAGAGTGAACTTAAGCTCGCTTGGGATATTCAGCAAAGTTTTCTGCCCGATGAGTTTCCTGATATGAATGAGATTGACGTCTATGGAACTTGCGAGCCTGCCGACATCTTTTAGTAATGCAGAAAGAAACAGGATGCTCATCAAGGCGATACCCATTGCCAAATTGGCAAACTGCTTTATCTCAAGCCGAAAGCCCAATTCAAATATGGAAATTTCTGATTTGTTGACAATCCGATTCACTATTTTTATCAAATATATTATCAGAATTCCACGCAATACCTCATTTATGAGGTGCCAAGGGTTTGAGGTGTTTATTAAATCGACTGCGGTGCGGCGAAGATTTTCTATGTCGGGGTTGATTAGAAGAAGTCTGATTGTATTTATCAAACCGAGCATAATGCTGCTTGATACAATGGCGATATATGAGATGAAAACTACTGCAATAAAAAGTATTAAATTCTTTACAGTTTTATTTTCAATTTTCCAAAAATTTTTAGACTTGTGCGTCATTACATCGGCAGTCCAATTTCATCCATCATCATTCTGTCACCCTCATCAATTCAAGGGTATATTCAGAAATGTGTATGCCCAGACCTCAAATTTATTAGATCCTAAGCCTGGACTTACACAAAAGGGTAATTATCCCTTCAATTTATTTATAATTTGCTCAATACGCTGATCTGCGGTTTTGTGACCCAGCATACAGGTTCCAGCACCTGCAGGTCCACCACCACCAAACTCTTCAAGCATTTTCCCAATGTCAACATTACATGTTTTGTTAGTGATGCTCTTGCTGACGGATGCCTTCACTCGCCTCATGCCTGCGGCTTGTAAACGAATGTGAACATTGCCATCCGGATAAGCAGGAAACACAGAAAAACGATTGCCATGCGGTGCCGTTTCTAAATCACGAAAATCTGTAACAATGGCTTTGCCATTCATTTTAGTGTGTTTAGCGAGCATTTCCTGATACACTTCTTCATCTTGAAAATAACGCTTAATTCTTTTGGCAACCGGTGCTTTAGCGATAACCTGATCAGGAGACAATCCCAATTTGATCTCATCAATCAAGAAGGATGTATATTCATGCTCTTGTAAAAAACGAGGATCGACTGTATAGCTGATCAGCACCCATCCATTGGGTGATTTGATATCATCAACGGTCAAGTTTGCAGCGGCAATTCTATCGACCTCATCAACCAGATGTGAATACTTGGATAGCTTGTCAGAGTGATAAAAATCATAGATCAAGCGCGAAGTACTCGCTGCTGCCTTATAGCTCCCGCGTACCCCCTTCAGCATAGCTGGGTTAACGCCCGAAGCATCGTGGTTTTGAAACCAGAGACGGGCATCGGGGTGAAAAGGTAGATGAACGATGGCATCGCCAAAATCGATTTCAATTTGTCTCTCAATCACGTCCTGTGGAGTTGAATAATTCACCTCCTGAATCAGCTCGACAGAGGTTATCATTGCGGTGGAGACAACTCCATCGAAATCAGGTCGGGTAAATAATTGCATTTAAGCTCCTTATCTGTTTAATAATATTCTTCAATTAATTGTTTAATTTAAGTATTAGTTCATTATTTTCCTATATTTGTAATCGGTTCATTACAGTAACTTTGATTTTGTTACCGTGCTGTAAATTATCTGCGGTTAAAATAGATTAAGTCCAGCCATATAATTTCTGTACAGAATTCTATGCTATAATTAATTTACATTTTAGAAAGATACTAATGAGCGGCTCTAAACAGATATTAACCGATTATTTAGCGTACTGATTACGGAAAGATAAATCGGTGCAATTTTGTAGTTGATTATATTTTGATTCACTCATGTATTCATAGCTCTTTCAGCCGATTAATCAACTCTCTGTACATCCGTAACTCTCCCTTCATACCAGACTTATCTGCCATAGCCTGACCCTCTTCAAGGTGCTGTCGGGCTTCATCCTTGCGTCCAAGATCGAGCATAATTTCGCCCATGATACGGTGAGCTTCCACGGTTTGAGAGTATAATATTAGTGACTTTAGTGAGTCTAATCCTTCATTTATCCTTGCTAGACCGCGCTCGATTTCACCCATTTCTACTTCACATGCTCCTAAATAAATTAATGATTCAAATTTGTAATTACGTTGAATGTTTGGATTGTCAACTATGGATTCGAGTGAATCACCTGCCTCTTTGAACTCACCTATGGTATATTGTAGCTTGCTTAGATTTAATACTGAAGAGATATTCCTCTTCGTTTGTCAATCCAGAAAATATTTTGACGGCGCGTCCGTAATATTTTTCAGCATCAATCTGCTCGGCAGATGCAAAATAGGCATCACCCATTCCGCTATACACGTATGCAGCCCCTCGTGAAAATTTAATTATCTTCAAAATGCTTAGACTTGCTGTGAATGATTCATGAGCTAATTCATAATTTCCGAGTAGTGTATATATCGTACCAAGGTTGTATAGTGATTGGGCTTCCATCTCTTGATGCTTAATATTTCGATAAATTGCCAGATTTGTTGTATAAGATTCTAACGCCTTAGTAAATTCCCCTAATTTGGTCTGTATTCTAGCGATATCGTTCAGATTGTTTGCCTCGCCATGTAGGTCGCCAATTTCGATTCTGATTCTCTGAGCCTGCTTTATGAAAGTTAGCGCCCGGTTATAATTACCTCTTGTCTGATGAATGAGAGAAATGTTGGCGAGACCATTCGCCTCACCCTTTTTGTCACCAATCTCACGAGCAATCGATAAGCCCTCAGCGTAGAATTTTATTGATTTTTCATAATTACGCCTTTTAAAATGGATACTGCCTATTTCGTTCAAGCTGTGAAAATTTAGACTACGGTTGACAGAATAGTAAAAGTGATTTTGAGAATTCTTACTGAACTATTATTATTCACTGAAATAGCAGACCCGCTATTTCGATGAAGCTGTCCACATTTCCACAGCAGCGTAATTTCAATAATAATTGCGCCATAGAGCTGTGGTAATGTTGTCAGGTCGAGTTCAGTATTTACTGATATGCAAAATCACAATTAAATTAACCGGATGGAACTA
>Ga0209402_10001212_pt1 | contig 28844 bp, 24 predicted proteins | sample ArcticOcean_MG_C_3_FD_187437 | JGI IMG/M metagenome (GOLD analysis project Ga0209402, IMG submission 187437) | Marine microbial communities from western Arctic Ocean - ArcticOcean_MG_CB8_126 (SPAdes) (version 2) | ecosystem: Environmental > Aquatic > Marine > Oceanic | place: Arctic Ocean... | reverse complement strand
AAAAAAAATGATTGCAAAATTGCAAAAAGAATTAACTAAAAACAAAAAAAAACTAAGAGGGCAAAGAAATTTTAACCCTAAGACCTTCTAAAGAATTTCTTTCTAACAAAATATATCCTCCGTGTGAACGGACTATATCATTAGCTATAGAAAGCCCCAAACCAACACCAGACTTATTTTGTCCTCTGCTTTTGTCAATCCTATAAAATGGCTTCATTACATTTTTATATTCTTTTTCAGGAATTCCAGGCCCATCATCATCAACAAAAATTATAACGTCATTTTTAATTTTCTTTAAACAAATTTCTATATTTTTTCCATAAGACAATCCATTATCTATCAAATTTGTTAAACATCTTTTAATTGAATTTGGTCTTATATTAATTTTTAAATTTTTATCTAATATAATATTAATTTTTTTATTGTTATATTTCCCTACCACCTCTTCGATTAAATTATTAAGATTAGTTTGTTCAGTTTCTTCATTTTTTTGATGTCTAGAAAATTCTAAATATTCATTAAGCATTCTTTCCATTTCCTCAATATCGACACTCATCTTTTCTGCTAAGTCTTGTTGTTTTAGTAAAGCCAGTTGTAGTTTTAATCTAGTTAATGGAGTTCTTAAATCATGGCTAATTCCTGATAACATTTCTGACCTCTGATTTAAGTGGATTGTAATTCTTTTACGCATTTTATCAAATTCATACGCTGCTTGTCTTATTTCTTGCGCTCCAGAAGGTCTGAATTCTTTCACAAATTCACCCTTACCAAATCTTTCAGCCGCCTTAGCTAATTTTACAATTGGCTTAGTTTGATTCTTTAGAAAAATTATAGCAATCATAATCAAAAGCAGTCCAGGAAAAGTTATCCATAGAGCAAAGATTCTAGCAGAAGAAGGTGAAATTCTTTTTTTTGGAAAAAATATTTTGAGAGATCCATTTTTATATTTAATTTTTATTGCAACTTGATCTTTATATGTTGTTGTATCAAATGAATAATCATTACTTCCAAAAGTAGATTTAAGTTCTTGTCTTAAACTTCTATCCATGGGGCTATACCATCTTTCGGTATCACTATTTTGAATAAACTTTTTTTCATCAAAAGAAATATAAAAATCAAAATTTTTATTGTAGAGATCTATAATCATTTCATTATAACCACTTTCATTATCGTAAACATCAAATAAAGTTTCAATCTCAGCGACCAAAGATCTGGTCATTCCTTTGTTGGCTTTTATCCAAAGGCTATCAAAAAATACTACTGTAATAATTATTTGCAGTAAAATTATTGGAGCAACAACAATCAAAAGAGATCTATAAAAGAGTCTTTTTGGTAGGATTTTTTTAAAAAGACTATTCAATCCATAAAACATAGCCTGCTCCTCGAATTGTTTGTAAATATTTAGGATTTTTTGGGTTAGTTTCAATTTTTTGACGCAAGCGTGTAATAATTACATCTATAGTTCTTTCTTTTGAAATATTTAGTATTTTTCCAATATCATCTCTTGAAAATATTTTACCTGGATATTCCAACATAGTCTCTAAAACTTTTTTTTCTTTAGGGTTAATTTTTTTGGTTTCATTATTAGTTTTAATATTTAACTTATTTAAATTAACCACTGATTTTCCTATAATAATTTCTTCTATAAAAATTTTAGATTTTGTCTTATTCAAAATATTTTTTATGCGTAGCAAAAGTTCTTTTGGTTCAAATGGTTTTCCAAGATAATCATCTGCACCAAATTCTAATCCTTTTACTCTATCTTTTGAATCGTCTTTTGCAGTAAGCAATATAATAGGAGTTTGTGAATTATTTTTTTTGACATCTTTAGTCAAAGATAAACCGCTTTGTCCAGGCATCATAATATCTAATATTAGTATATCAAATTTTATTATTTCTAATTTTCTTTTTGCATCTTGAGAATCTTTAGCGGTCGTAACTAAGAATTCATTATTCTCTAGATATTGTTTTACCAAATCTCTTATTCTATTATCATCATCTACCACAAGTATATGAAATTCTTTTTTATTCATTAATAATTTTTTTCAAAACTGTTTTAAATTTAATTACAGAGTCCGAGTCCGAGTTTTTAAACGCATTATAAATTTTTTTTTTTTGTTCATAAAACATTTCCTCAAATATTTTTTTTCCTCTTTCATCTAAAAAGATATGTCTTTGCCTAGAGTCTACCTCTCCCTTTTTTAAAATAATAGTTTTGTTTTTTATTAAATCTCTTAAAACCCTATTTAAACTTTGTTTTGTAACTTTTAATTTTTTTAAAAGTCCCGACACAGTTATTCCTGCGTTTCTCTCGATTATATAAATTGTTCTTTGATGAGCTGTGCCAAAAGAGTATTTTTTTAAAATTTTTTTTGGATCAGAATAAGTCTCTCTATAAACATAAAATATCTGCTCTATAAAATCTTTAATCTGATCATCTTTTAAATATAATAAATCTCTCATAATTTTTTGGGTCAGTTATATTGACATATCTATATAAGATAGATACTTTTTTGAACTAAATAAATCAATTAAGATTAATAATTTTTTTTATGGAACCCGTACCTTTTGATAAAAGATCTGGAAAAATTTGGTTTAATGGAAAACTGATAAATTGGTCAGACGCAAAAATACATGTTTTAAGTCATGGTTTACATTACGCAAGCTGCGTTTTTGAAGGTGAAAGAGTTTACGATGGCAAAATATTTAAATTAGAAGAGCATACGGAAAGATTATTTCATTCTGCTTCCAGAATGGGGTTTGAAATACCATATAGTAAAGAATCTTTAAATAAATATTGCAAAGAAATAGTTACTATTCAAAAAGTAAAGAATGGATATGTAAGACCAGTAGCTTGGAGAGGAAGCGAGATGATGGCAATATCTGCGCAAAAAACAAAAATTCATTTAGCTATTGCAGCTTGGGAGTGGGGTTCATACTTTGATCCAAGTCTGAAGTTGCGTGGAATTAAACTAAATATTTCTAAATGGCGAAGACCAGCCCCAAATACAATTCCGTGGGATACTAAAGCTTCTGGGTTATATATGATTTGCACCCTTTCAAAGCACGAGGCAGAAAAAGAAGGGTTTGCAGATTCTTTAATGCTAGACCATGAAGATAACGTAGCTGAAGCAACGGGCGCTAATATTTTTTTTAAAAATAGCAAAGGTGAACTACACACTCCAACGCCAGATTCTTTTTTGGATGGCATTACACGAAGAAGTATTATGAAACTTGCAAGCTCAAAAAATATTAAAGTAATTGAAAGGAAAATTAAACCAGATGAACTATCAAATTTTACAGGATGTTTTTTAACAGGCACAGCTGCAGAAATAACGCCTGTTTCGCAAATTGATAAATATAAATTTACTGTTTGTGATGTAATTAAAGATTTATCTGAAAGCTATCAACAATTAGTTAGGAAAAAAAACTAAAAATAATAATTTATTTTATTCTGTAGCATGATCTATTCCTTTTTTAACATAATCATATCCTGTATAAAGTGTAAGGAAAGCAGATAACCATAATAAAATTATTCCTATAGTATGAGCATTATACTCCTGAAAATTAATAAGTTTATTACCACTATCTCCGGTAAGCAGTAGAGCGATAGCAAACATTTGAATAAATGTTTTGAATTTAGCTAAACCTGTAACAGGCATTGAAATTTGAGATTTGGCTAAAAATTCCCTTAATCCCGAAATTAATATTTCACGGGTGAGAATAATAATTGCGGCAATAACTTCATAATTGCTAATAGTATCATTCATCACAAGCAAAATTAATGCTGCAGATACAATAATTTTATCTGCTATAGGATCCAAAAGCTCTCCTAATTTTGATTCTTCTCTGTATAACCTTGCTAACAAACCATCTAAGAAATCAGTAAAGCTAGCCAAAACAAATATAAAAAAAGGTATTAAATCTCCTAAAAAACCAGGAAGATAAAAAGAAATGACAAATATTGGAACCAATATTATTCTCCCTATTGTTAGCATATTTGGAATTTGTAATTTCATAGGTTTATTTTAATTGTGAAAAAAATCATGTATTTTTTTTGCTACAGACGTTTCAATTCCATCAACATTTTTTAAATCTTCAAAACTCGCTGACTCAACAGCTCTAGCAGAACCAAAATAATTCAATAAAGCTCTTTTTCTCGTTCTGCCAATGCCATTTATTTCATCTAATAATGATTTTGACAAACTTTTTTTTCTTTTTATTCTATGGCTGCTTATAGCAAATCGATGAGCTTCATCCCTCAATCTTTGAAGAAAAAAAAGCAAAGGTTCTCTTTTATTTAATTTTATACTATTAGATTTATGAATAAAAGTCTCGTCACCTTGATTTCTGTTTTTACCTTTCGCAATAGCTATTATTGGAATATCATGAAATCCATAATCATCTAGCACTTTTCTGCTAATTGAATATTGACCTTTACCACCATCAACGAGTATCAAGTCTGGTATTATAACGTCTGACTGTATTTTATTTTGAATAATTTTTGAAAATCGTCTTTCTAACACCTCTTTAAGCATGCCGTAATCATCTCCACCTTTAAGGCTTGCATTTTTAATGTTAAATTTCCTATATCTTTTTTTAACAAAACCTTCGGCACCAAAAGATATAAAAGCACCCACTGAATGAGCTCCTTGTATATGACTATTATCGTATACTTCAATTATTCTTGGTAAAATATTTAATTTAAATTTTTCGGCCACTTGGTCAAGCAGTTTAGTGTTTGTTTCAGATTCAAAAATTCTTCTTGTAAGAGTTTCTTTCGCATTTTTTTCTGCCATTTTAGAAAGTTTTAATGCATTTCCATTAGTAGCTAATTTAATTGATATTAATTTTTTTTCTTTTTTTTCTAAAGCTGATTTAATTAAATCTAAATCATTGATTTTTTTGTTTATCAAAATTTCTGCGGGTGCATTTTTGTTTTCGTAAAACTGTGAAATAAACGAAGTTAAAACTTCTTCAACAGTGTGATTTTCGTCATGCTTTGGAAAAAAAGATTGATTACCCCAGTTTTGCTTTGATCTATAGAAAAATACTTGTATGCAGCTTTTTGCAGCTTCTTGAGAAATAGATATAACATCTGCATTATTTAAATTAGTAGAACTTATATTTTGAGAAGATTGAATCTGAGTTAAAGCTTTTATTCTATCTCTAGTAATTGCTGCTTTTTCATAATCCATTTTTTTACTGCTTTTTTCCATTTCCAAAGATAGTTTTTTTTGGATAGTTTTTGATTTTCCAGAAAGAAAAGTTACAGCGTCATTAACTAATTTGGCATACTCTTCTTTAGTGATAGAATTCACACAAGGAGCCGCACACCTCTTAATCTGAAAAAGAATACAGGCTCGATCCCTGTTTTTAAAAACTGAATCATTGCAAATTCTTAATAAAAAAACTTTCTGTAAAATTTTAATTGTCCAATTAGCCGACCCAACTGAAGCGAATGGTCCAAAATAGTGACCATTTTTATTTTTAGCCCCTCTGTGTTTTGATAATTGTGGCCAATCACAATCTTTTTCAATAAAAATATAAGGAAAAGATTTATCATCCTTCAAAAGTATATTGAATTTAGGTTTAAATTTTTTTATCAAATTAGCTTCAAGAAGCAATGCCTCAGCTTCGCTAGAAGTTGTAATTATTTCTAGGTTATGAGTTAAAGCTAACATCCTGTTTGTTCTTATTGGAAGATTTTTTCCTAAAGCATAATCTCTAAGACGGGTAGGTAAATTTTTTGCTTTACCAACGTAGAGTACTTGATTTTTTTTACCAAGCATTCTGTAAACTCCTGGACTATTAGAAATTAATGGAATTTTTTTTTTTATTAAATCTTTCCCAAAATCAAGATCTTTCATAATCACTTCTGCTTTTAAAAACCTCCACACCAACCGATTGTGCGTTTGTTATAGCATCAGGTTTTTCAATTTTAATTTTGACAGAATTAATTCTTTTATCTGCGAATATTTCATTAAAAGAATCCTCTGCTAAACTTTCTAAAAAGTTATACTTTTTATTTTTGGCTAAAATTTCTAATTTATTTGTAATTTTTTCATAGTCCACAATACTTGATAAGTTATTTTCATCTGGAAATATATTTTGATTAACATCAATAACAATATTAAAAATTATTTTCTGTCTATTACTTTTTTCATACTGGTGAATTCCTATTGTTTCATAAATAATAAAGTCCTTAATTAATACAGTTCTTTTAATAGTATTTTTACTTTTTTTTGCTTTGAGCTCTACTATTTTAAAATTATTCATTTCCACTATTAGTATCCCAAGTTAAATTTTGTCCACTATCCACAGCTATAACTTGTCCAGTTATAGAATTATTGGTAATCAAGAATTCTAGGGTACCACAAATATCCTTTAGACCTACTGGTTTTTTGAGCAGGGTAGATCTAGCCTGTTTATTAAAATGAGTCTTGGATTGTCTTTTACTTTTTATTGTTGGCCCTGGAGCTATACCATTTACTTTTATATTTGGACCCAATCTCATAGCCATAGTTTTTGTTAAGGTATAAAGTGCGCTTTTGCTTAAAGTATAAGACATAAAAATAGGGGTAAGTTTAAAAACTCTTTGATCAATAATATTGATTATGTTAGATAATTTATTTTTAGATGCTTGTTTTGCAAAATATTTTATTAAAATAGTAGGGGCAAGAAGATTGATATTTAAATGATCGTTCCAGCTTTTATTTGTAAAGTTTAAAATATCATCCTTTTCAAACAATGCTGCATTATTAACCAAACAATCAATGTTGCCTAATTTTTTTATGGCATTAGGAATAATTTTTTCTACCTGCTTTTTATTTTTAAGGTCAGCTTTAATTAAAACTACTTTTACAGAGTTTTTTTCTATAATACTTTTTAACTTTTTAGCTTCAGAGGATGATTTAAAGTAATGAATAGCAATATTCCACCCTTTTTTTGAAAAATAGAGTGCTATTTCTTTTCCAATTCTTGTAGATCCACCGGTAATTAATAAGTTTTTATTTTTCATTTATATTTACCTTTTTCTTTTTGGTCTTGTGCCCGGTTTACCTTGTGTTGATCTACCCACAGGATAAACCTTATCATTTTGTTTTGATTTCCTTAGTTTTGGATTTATACCAATTTCTAATTCTGAAGCTTCTAATTTTCTAATTTCATCTCTTATTTTAGCCGCCTCTTCAAACTCAAGGTTTTCAGCAGATTCTTTCATTTTCTTTTTGAGTGCTTTTAAATGTTTTTTGAGATTATATCCCAATTCAATATTTAAATTACTCTTTGCATAATCTTTTTCATAAACACTTTGTAAAATATCAGAAATATCTTTTTTAATAGATGTTGCGGTAATATTATTTTTTTTATTATATTTTTCTTGTATTTTTCGCCTCCTATCTGTTTCTTGAATAGCTTTTTCTATACTTTTGGTTTTTTTATCAGCATAAAGTATTGCTTTTCCTTCTATATTTCTTGCCGCTCTTCCAATGGTTTGAATTAGAGATCTTTCAGATCTTAAAAATCCTTCTTTGTCAGCATCTAAAATGGCTACTAAACCGCATTCAGGAATATCTAACCCTTCTCTTAATAAATTTATTCCAACTAACACGTCAAACGCACCTATTCTTAAATCTCTCATAATCTCAATTCTTTCTAGGGTGTCTATGTCTGAATGCATATATCTAACTCTAATGCCATTTTCATGAAGATATTCAGTTAAGTCTTCAGACATTTTTTTTGTTAATGTTGTCACTAAACATCTGTAATTTTTTTTAATAACTTCTTTACATTCTGCCAAAAGGTCGTCCACTTGATTTTTTGCTGGTCTAATTTGAATTTCAGGATCACATAGACCCGTTGGACGAATAACTTGTTCAGTAAATTTTCCAGATGTCTGTTCCAGTTCCCAGGGTCCAGGAGTTGCAGAAACGAAAATTGTTTGAGTCCTCATTGCGTTCCACTCTTCAAATTTTAGTGGTCTATTATCCATGCAAGATGGCAACCTAAATCCATATTCAGATAGAGTTTTTTTTCTAGTATAATCTCCTTTATACATTCCATTTAGTTGAGGAACGGTTACATGACTTTCGTCCACAAAAATTAAAGTATTATCAGGAAAATACTCAAATAAGGTAGGAGGTGGCTCACCTGGGCTTCTTCCAGTTAAAAATCTTGAATAATTTTCTATACCTGCGCAAGTTCCTGTAGCTTCTAGCATCTCTAGATCAAAACGTGTTCTTTCATCCAATCTTTGAGCTTCTAAGAGTTTATTTTCTGACTTATGTTTTTCTAATGTTAATTTTAATTCTTTTTTTATTTCTTTTATTGCCTGCTCAAGAGTTGGCTTAGGTGTTATATAATGGCTGTTTGCATAAATTTTTATAAATTCTAAATCTTTTAATTTATTTCCAGTTAACGGATCAAATTCTACTATACTATCTATCTTATCTTTAAAGATTGAAATTCTCCAAGCTTTATCTTCCAAATGTGAAGGAAAAATTTCTAAATTATCTCCTCTTACTCTAAATGTTCCTCTATAAAAATTTTGATCATTACGTTTATATTGCAAATCAACAAAAGTTTTAATAATTTTTTCCCGGTTATATTCATTATTTTTTTTTATACCTAAAGTCATTTTGCTATATGATTCGACTGATCCCAAACCATAGATGCAAGACACACTGGCAACTATTATTACATCATCTCTTTCAATTAATGATCGAGTTGCTGAGTGTCGCATTCGATCAATCTGTTCATTAATTGACGATTCTTTTTCTATATAAGTATCAGATCTTGGGACATAAGCTTCCGGTGTATAATAATCATAATAAGAAACAAAGTATTCCACCGCATTATTTGGAAAAAAATTTTTCATCTCACCATATAATTGTGCTGCAAGAGTTTTATTTGGGGCCAGTATCAAACTAGGTCTATTTAATTCTTCTATTATTTTTGCCATTGTGAAAGTTTTTCCTGACCCAGTAACACCTAGCAAAACTTGTTCATCCTTTTTATTTTTTATACCTAAAATAAGTTTTTTTATTGCCTCTGGTTGATCTCCCGCAGGCTCAAAATTGCTAACAGTAGAAAGTTTAATTCCACCTTCTAGCTTTTTTCCCAAAATAAGGTCTTGATTCATTGAATAAGATGGTTTTTCTTGATTTGTATTTTGCATTATTGTTAATAATAATTTAATAATTTTAAAACATAATAAAATTAATGAGCATAATATCCAACTCTTTAAAAAGAATTAAACCCTCACCTACTATTGCGGTTACGCAAAAAGCTAGAGAATTAAAGGCCGCAGGCAAAGATATTATTGGATTAGGGGCTGGTGAGCCAGATTTTGATACCCCAGACAATATAAAAAAAGCAGCTATTGAAGCAATCAACAGGGGGGATACAAAATATACAGCTGTAGATGGAACACCGGTTTTAAAGCAAGCGATAGTAAATAAGTTTAAAAGAGAAAATAATTTGAAGTACTCGACCGATGAAATTACAGTTGGAACTGGAGGAAAGCAGGTAATCTATAATGCTTTTATGGCTACTTTAGACAAAGGTGACGAAGTGGTAATCCCAGCTCCATTCTGGGTTTCTTATCCTGATATGGTTTTATTAGCAGGCGGTAAACCAAAAATTATTAAATGTGATGAAAAAGAGGGTTTTAAATTAACACCAAAAAAACTCCAAAAAGCTATTACTAAAAAAACAAAATGGTTAATACTCAATTCTCCATCAAATCCTACTGGAGCAGGATACACAAAAAATGAAATAGAAAATTTATCTAAAGTGTTAATTAAGAATAAAAAAATACATATTTTAAGTGATGATATTTATGAACATATAAAATATGACAATTTTAGTTTTTTTACTACTGCACAAATTCCTAAACTTAAAGATAGAACGCTAACTATGAATGGAGTAAGTAAATCGTACGCTATGACTGGATGGAGAATTGGTTATGCAGCTGGACCAAAAGATATAATTAAAGCTATAGGAAAAATTCAGTCTCAATCAACATCTAATCCTTCATCTGTAAGTCAAGCTGCGGCAGTCGAAGCATTAAACGGCAATCAAAATTTTATTCAGGAAAGGTCAGACGCATTTAAAGAAAGAAGAGACTTTGTAGTTAAAAATTTGAATAAAATTGATGGGATTAATTGTTTAAATCCAGATGGAGCGTTTTATGTTTTTCCAAGCTGCAAAGATTTGTTAGGTAAAAAAGATAAAAGAGGAAATAAGCTTAAAACTGATACCGATTTTGTTCAATCTCTACTTGAGAATAGTGGTGTTGCTGTAGTTCAAGGGTCTGCATTTGGCTTAGAAGGTTTCTTTAGAATATCTTATGCAACTTCTATGGAAAATTTAAAAAAAGCTTTGGAAAAAATATCTACTTTTTGCAAAAGTTTGATTTAAATGAAAACGGCATTAATTCTTTGGCTTCATCAAATTACTGAAATAAATAACTTATAATTAATCTTTACTCAGGTTTTTGTTTTTCCCACATCTCAAAGTACTTACCTTTTTGCGACAATAAGCTTTCATGTGTTCCTTGTTCAATGATAGAGCCCTTATCAAGGACAATAATGTTGTCAGCATTTGCGGCGGTAGATAGACGATGCGCAATTATTAAAGTTGTTTTATTTTTAGAAATATTTTCTAGGTTTTTTTGAATTTCTTTTTCAGTACTGCTATCCAAAGCCGATGTTGCTTCATCAAAGAAAAATATTTTAGGATTTTTTAAAATTGTTCTTGCGATAGCAACTCTTTGTTTTTCGCCACCAGATAATTTTAGACCTCTTTCACCAACGATTGTTTCGTAACCGTCTGGAAGAGCTAATATGAAATTATGTATATCCGCATTTTGAGCTGCACTAATAACCTTCTCTTTGGAGGCCTCAGTATTTCCATAAGCTATATTATAATAGATGCTATCATTAAATAGTACCGTGTCTTGTGGAACGACACCAATTATTTGTCTCAAAGACTCTTGAGAGATATTATTTATATTTCTATTGTTAATATAAATCCCTCCTGCTTTAGGGTCGTAAAATTTAAAAAGCAATCTACTAATTGTTGATTTCCCAGCCCCAGTAGGCCCTACAATTGCAACTTTTTTTCCATTTGGAACTGTAAATGAAATATCTTTAATAATAGTTCTCCTTACATCGTAATCAAAACTAACTTTATCAAATCTAATTTCAGCATTATTGTCTTGAGGCATATCCTCAAGGTTATCTTTGGATACTGTTGATACCTCTAATAAACTAAACATATTTTCCATGTCAGTTAACGCTTGTCTAATTTCTCTATAGACTGAACCTAGCCAGTTTAATGGTTGGTATAACTGCAACATATAAGCATTGATTACGACAAAGCCTCCAACATCGATAACTCCATCTTTAATGCCGTACGCAGACATCACTAACATGATGGTAATTCCAATCATTATAATGAATGTTTGAGCTACATTTAATAATGAAAGTGAATGTCTACTCTGGTTGGCTGCTAATTCATAATCTTCCAAAGATTCGTCAAGTCTATCAAATTCAAATTTTTCATTATTAAAATACTTAACTGTTTCAAAGTTTAATAAACTATCAATCATTTTTGTACTGACCTCGTTATCAGCCTGGTTCATTCTTTTTCTAAATTCATTTCTCCATTCAGTTATTTGAAAAGTTAAATAAGAATATAGCCCAATAGTTGTAAGTGTTATAATTGCATACCACGGCCCATACAGATAAAATAAAATTCCAGAAACTAGGAATATCTCAAAAAAAGTAGGAACAACGTTAAACAACACATATCTTAAAAGAAAATCTATTCCTTTAGTTCCTCTATCTATATATTTTGCTAGCGCCCCCGTTTGTCTGTTCAAATGGAATTGCAATGAAAGATTGTGCAAATGTCTAAACATATTTAAAGATATTTGCCTAATAGAGTGTTGTGAAACTTTTGAAAACAAAGCATCCCTAACTTGAACGAACGTGAAAGCAATTATTCTCGTTACACTATAACCAGCTATTAAAGCAACTGGCACCAACATGAATAAATTAATACCTGAACTTAATTCCGTTAGAGAGTTTACTGTGCCTCCTAATACTAATGGGGTAGTAACGCTTGCTATTTTTGCAAAGATTAAGGCGACAACAGCAAAACTAACTCTTATTTTTAAATCTCTTCTTTTTTCTGGCCATAAGTAAGGAAGCAATAATTTAAAAGTCTTAATATATTTTCCCTGTTTCATAACTTAATATAGCTGTTTACTTGCTATTTGTTATGAGCAAATTCGACTTTTTTTTAAGTTTAGTTGTTTGATAAATGTTTTTCTGCTTCAAGTGCAGCCATACAGCCCATCCCAGCAGCTGTAACCGCTTGTCTAAAAATTTTATCTTTAACATCCCCTGCTGCAAAAACACCAGGAATGTTAGTTATAGTGGAATCTGGCTTAGTTATTAAATATCCCTCTTTATCCATATCTAATTGACCTTTAAATAGAGATGTTGCCGGATCATGTCCAATAGCTATGAAAAGCCCATGGAGTTTAATATCAGAAGTTTTATTTGTTTTAATATTTTTAATTTTAATCCCTGTGACGCCTTTTGGATCTTTATCTCCCACAACTTCTTCTAAAATTGAATCCCAAATAATTTCTATTTTTGAGTTTTCTTTTAATTTTTTTTGTAATAAATTTTCTGCACGCAATTTATCCCTTCTATGAATTAGTTTTACTTTGGTAGCAAACTTAGTTAAGAACATTGCTTCTTCTACTGCAGCATTTCCTCCGCCGATTACAGCAACTTCTTTTTCTTTAAAAAAAAATCCATCGCATGTAGCACAACCAGAAACACCAAAACCTCTGAATTCTTGTTCAGATTTTAAATTTAACCATCTTGCTTGCGCTCCAGTTGATATTATAATTGTATCTCCCGTATATTCTTGCCCACTATCTCCTATAGCTTTAAATGGTTTTTCTTTTAAATTAATTGTTTTAATATGATCTTGAATCATTTCTGTTCCTACAGCTTTTGATTGTTCTTTCATTTGATCCATTAACCAAGGACCCTGTATAACATCTGAATATCCAGGATAATTTTGCACATCAGTAGTAGTATTAAGTTGCCCACCTGGTTCTGATCCATATACTAAAATTGGTTTTAACATTGCTCTTGCTGCATAAATTGCAGCTGTGTAGCCCGCAGGACCAGATCCTAAAATTAGTACCTTTGAATGTTTTGTAGAATTATTTTTCATATTATAAAATATATAAGTATTTTTAACCCAGTTAAAAGCTTATACGTTTATCCAAACGTATCATTGAATTGTTTGTTTACTCTAATGAAAGTAGTACATTTACTTAATTGTTTTAAAGAAGGTGCTCCAACGTATGTACAACTACTTCTAACACCACCCAAGATATTCAAAACAGTATCTTTTATTTTACCACGATATTTCAATTGGACTTTTTTACCTTCGCTACTCCTGTAATCTGCTAAGCCACCATAGTGTTTATCAAGAGCTGTATCTGAGCTAGATCCATAAAACTCTATAAATTGTGATCCATTTTTTTTTATTTTTTTGCCACCACCTTCTTCGTGACCAGCAAACATACCCCCAAGCATTACAAAATCTGCTCCACCACCAAATGCTTTAGCCACATCACCGGGACAAGCACATCCTCCATCTGCAATAATATGTGCTCCTAACCCATGCGCAGCATCTGCACATTCGATTACTGCACTTAGCTGCGGGTAACCAACACCAGTTTGTATGCGTGTTGTACAAACACTTCCCGGACCTATGCCAACTTTTACTATGTCGGCACCACTCATTACTAATTCTTGCGTCATATCAGCTGTAACTACATTTCCTGCTATTATAGTTTTAGTTGGATATTTTTCTCTTACAGATCTGACAAATTTACTAAAGTGATCAGAATAACCATTAGCGATATCAATGCATATAAATTCAAAAAAACTAAATTCTTTTAAAATTTCGTTAAGTCTTTTATAGTCTGCATCACTAGTTCCTGTGCTTAGTGCCAAATGTGGAAAAATTGATTTAATTACTGAGTTACGTTTTATTACTTTAATATTATGTTGTTTAGTTAAACATGTCATTATATCAAATTGAGCTAAGCTTTTTGCTACTTGTAACTCACCAACTCCATCCATGTTGGCAGCTATAATAGGCGTTCCAGTCCACTGATGATTGCTATATTTAAATTTGTAGGTACGTTTAAGCTCAACGTCTTTACGACTAGCTAGTGTGCTTCTTTTAGGTCGAAACAGTACATCGGCATAATCTAACTTGATATCTTCTTCAATACGCATATTTCCATAGACGATGTATAAAGGTTTATGATTTTAAATAAAACAGATTTATTATGCTGTGGATAAATTAAATATAGAAATATATATATAAGTATTTATGAAAAAGCTAAAAGCCTTACTTTTAACAGAAGGAATGCATGGAATGATAAGCCAAGTAGAAGGCTTGGCTAAAGCTCTAAAAAGTGAATATAATCACAAAATTGTGAGATTAGGTTTTCCATGGACTTTTATACCACCAAAATATACACCAATTGCTCAAGCAATTCTTAAAGATAAAATTTATCTAACGAAAGATAACAGCCCTGATTTAATTATTTCATGTGGAAGAAAAAGTGTTATTCCATCAATTCTTTTAAAGAAAAAAAATCCAAGTATATTTACAATCCATATACAAGATCCAAAAGTTGATGCCAATAACTTTGATATGATTGTTGCACCAGAACATGATAGTTTGGAAGGAAGCAATGTATTAAGTTCCAAAGGAGCAATTCATTATATTACTAAGTCAGAAATAAATAATGCCCGATCTTATTTAAAAAATAAAATTGAAAGTGAAAAAATAGTATCATTAATACTAGGTGGTCCAAATAAGTATTACAATTTTAGCACAGGTCAATTAATTAAAATATTTCACGAAGTAAGAGCCAATTTTATAAACAAAGAACATAAAATAATTGTGATCCCATCAATGAGAACCCCAAAAAAAATTATAGATTTAGCTATTAAAGAATTTAAAGAGGATGGATGTGTATTAAATCTTGTAGATAAGCAAGCTTATCTATCAGCACTTGCCTTAGCAACCAATATAGTTGTAACTTGCGATTCAACCTCAATGATTTCAGAAGCTGCCACTTCTGGTAAACCTATATTTATTGCGCACATGAAATCAAAAAAAAATAACTATAGATTTAAGAAATTTTTTCTTTTATTTAAAGAAATGGGAATTATTAGAGACCTAGGAAGTAAAGTTGAAAATTGGGATTATAATAAATTTAATGAAGCAGAAAGAATAGCTAAAGAAATAAATGCTAAGATAAAAAATTAAAATTATGCAATTCTTAAATTCTTTAAAAAAAAATTTTAAATATCACAACTCTCCATTTGACCACTGGGAGTTTGAAAATCCGTTAACTGAAAAATCTATAAAAGAAATTTGCAAAACAGAAATTATTGATTTAGCAAAAAAAAACATAAACTATGATGGCACAAGAGCTGTTGATGGTGGTGAAGGAAAATTTCGCGAAGGAATGCCAGAAGGCGGCAGCGCTGTAAAATTTAGATGTTTTATTGAAAAAAATAATTCAAAAAATTTTCCAAATCTTTTAGACTTAATAGAAGAGATGAGATCAAAAAATACTTACGGTTTTATAAGTGACTTAATAAAAAAAAATCTTAGCAATTCCTATGTAAGAGTTGAGATAATTTGTGATCGTCAAGGATTTTGGCTTAAACCACATTGCGACATCAAAGAAAAACTAATTTCTGGATTGATTTTTGCTAACCCATTTAATGAATCGGAGAATCTTGGAACAGACTTATATGATCAAAACCTCAATAAAGTTAAGACCGTCCCATATAAAAATAATTATGGTTATTTTTTTACTAGTGGACCAAACACATGGCATGGGATGGAAAAAAAAGAAATTAAAAAAGAAAGAAGATGTTTACAAATCAATTATGTTACATTTAAAACTGATTGGCCAGTTGTAGGCTAAATATCTTGAATAGCTCTTACTTTAATTTTTTTAGATTTAAGCGATTTGATTCCTTTTAAACATGCATATGCAGTAGACATGTTTGTACAATAGGGCACTTTATTAATTAAAGTGGCTCTTCTTAAATATTTAGAATCTTGTGTACGGGAAGTACGTTTTCCACCTCCAGTATTAATTACTAGTGCAATTTTTTTGGCATTTAGTGTATCCACAATATTGGGAGAGCCTTCACTTACTTTGTTTATCTTTTTACATTTAATGCCATTTTTTTTTATTATATTTGCAGTACCTGGTGTTCCACATAAAGAAAAATTTAACTCAATTAATTTTTTGGCCAAGTCTATGCCTTCATTTTTATGCTTATCTTTTAAAGAAATAAATGCTAACCCTTCTATTGGCAACGAGTTTCCAGCAGCAATTTGACTTTTAGCAAATGCTAGTCCAAAATCTTCATCTAATCCCATAACTTCTCCTGTAGATTTCATTTCAGGGCCTAGCAGCACATCAACATTTGGAAATTTATTAAATGGGAATACAGCTTCTTTCACCGCAAACATATTTTTACCTTTATTTTTTAAATTGAATTTTGATATTTTTCCCCCCGCCATTATTATTGATGCAATTTTAGCCAAAGGAATTCCTTTAGCTTTTGAAACAAAAGGTACAGTTCTGCTGGCCCTTGGATTCACTTCAATTACATAAATTTTGTCATCTTTAATTGCAAACTGCACATTCATAAAACCTTTTATTTTTAAAGCTAATGCTAATTTTTTTGTTTGTTTTTTAATTTCAGTTATTAATTTTTCTTTAATGGATATAGGAGGTAAGCAACACGCCGAATCACCCGAGTGAATACCAGCTTCTTCAATATGCTGCATTATTCCAGCAACAAACACTTCGTTGCCATCAGAAATAGCGTCAACGTCAACTTCCATTGCATTATTAATAAACTTATCAATTAATATTGGGTTGTTTTCAGCAACTTTAAAAGCTTCTTTTACAAAACTTTTTAATTGATTTTTTTCATGCACTATTTCCATTGCTCTACCACCCAAAACATAAGATGGTCTAACCATTACAGGTAAGCCGATTTTTACAGCAATTTTGATAGCTTGGTCACAAGATTTTGCAATTCCACTTTTAGCCTGTTTTAATTTTAACTTATCTAAAAGTTTTTTAAATCTTTCTCTATCTTCTGCTAGATCTATAGAAGAATATTGAGTTCCAAGGATTGGTAAGTTATTTTCGTCCAAAAATTTAGCAAGCTTAATGGGTGTTTGGCCACCAAATTGAGCAATTATTCCAACCAAATTACCTTTTTCTTTTTCTTTAAAAATAATATTACTAACGTACTCCTCGTTGAGCGGCTCAAAATATAGCCTATCACTAGTATCATAGTCAGTTGAAACTGTTTCAGGATTACAATTAATCATGATTGTTTCAAAACCTTTCTCTCTAAGAGCAAAGCTTGCCTGACAGCAGCAATAATCAAATTCTATACCTTGGCCTATACGGTTAGGTCCCCCACCAAGAATAATTATTTTTTTTCTTGAAGAAGGTTCCGCTTCACATTCTGATTTAACTGAGTAATTTCTTTGGTAAGTTGAATACATATATGGTGTAAAGGATTTAAATTCGGCAGCACAAGTATCTACTTTTTTAAAAACAGGTAATACTTTAAGTGCAGTTCTTTTTTTTCTAACTATTTTCTCAGAAATTTTTGTTAATTCTGATAATTTTTTATCAGAAAAACCAATTGATTTAATTCTATTAAATTCAATATAATTATTAGGCAAACCCTTTTTTATAATTTTATTTTCCACTTCCACAATCTCTCTAATTTGTTCTAAAAACCAATTATCTATTTTTGATATTTTTTGTATTTTTTGTATTTTTATTTTTTTTCTAAAAGCTTCTGCAATTAATAGTATTTTATTAGGAATATTTTTCTTTAGTTTATTTTCTATTTGTTTTTTGTTAAGTTGAAAAATTCTATCTAAACCTGAGAAGCCAACCTCTAAAGATACCAATGCTTTTTGTAAAGATTCTTTAAAATTTCTTCCTATTGCCATAGATTCTCCAACTGATTTCATGGAAGTTCCAAGTATTGCTGGTGAGGTTGGAAATTTTTCAAAAGTAAATCTTGGAATTTTTGTAACAACATAATCTATAGTAGGCTCAAAAGAAGCTGGAGTTGTTTTTGTAATTTCATTTTTTAATTCATCCAATGTGTATCCTACAGCAAGTTTAGCAGCGACTTTTGCTATTGGAAAACCAGTTGCTTTAGATGCAAGAGCTGAAGATCTTGAAACTCTTGGATTCATTTCTATAATTACCATCCTTCCATCTTTAGGGTTAATTGCAAACTGAACATTCGATCCTCCAGTTTCTACACCAATTTTTCTTAGGCATGCAATTGAAGCATTTCTCATAACTTGATATTCTTTATCAGTTAAAGTTAAAGCTGGCGCAATAGTCACAGAATCTCCTGTATGAATTCCCATGGGATCGATATTTTCTATAGAACAAATAATTATACAGTTGTCTTTTTTGTCTCTTACGACCTCCATTTCAAATTCTTTCCACCCCTCTAAACATTCTTCAATTAAAATTTGATTAACTGGAGACTCGTGTAGACCATCCTTAACTATTTTAAAGAAATCTTGTTTATTTTTTGCAATACCGCCTCCCAATCCTCCAAGGGTAAAAGAAGGTCTAATTATTGCTGGCAAACCAATTTTTTTAAGAGCTTTATCGGCATCTTTAATATTTTTAACAATTTTTGATTTAGGTAAATCTAAACCTATATCAAGCATATTTTTTCTAAATTTTTTTCTATCTTCAGCATTTGCAATTGCCTCAGGTTTTGCTCCTATAAGTTCAATTTTATATTTTTTTAAAATACCTTTTTTTTCTGCTTCCAAGGCTAAATTTAAGGCGGTTTGCCCTCCCATTGTTGGGAGAATAGCATTTGGTCTCTCTTTTTTTAAAATTTTTTCTAAAAATTCTAGAGTTATTGGTTCAATGTAAGTTTTGTCTGCTATTCCTGGATCGGTCATGATTGTAGCAGGGTTAGAATTTATTAAAATAATTTTATAGCCCTCATCTTTTAAAGCTTTGCATGCTTGAGTTCCAGAATAATCAAATTCGCAGGCCTGCCCAATGATTATAGGCCCAGCACCAATAACTAAAATTTTTTTAAGATCTTTTCTTTTTGGCATTTGCTTCCATATTATTAATAAATTCCTCAAATAAATAAACACTGTCTTGTGGTCCAGGATTAGACTCTGGATGATATTGCACAGAGAAAACAGGTTTTTTTCTTAATCTGATTCCTTCAATACAATTATCAAATAAAGATTTATGAGTAATTTCAATGCTTTTAGGTAAACTTTTTTTAATGATTTCAAAACCATGGTTTTGAGATGTAATTTCAACATTATTTTTAATTAAATTTTTTACAGGGTGGTTAGCCCCCCTGTGCCCGAGTTTCATTTTTTTTGTTTTTGCACCAAGTGCCAATGCAAGGATTTGGTGGCCAAGACAAATCCCAAAAATAGGTATTTCTTTTTTAATTAATGTTTTAATGATTCCAATCGCGTACTTACCTGTTGCAGCTGGATCGCCAGGCCCATTAGATAAAAATACACCATCGGGATTCATTTTTAATATCTCTTCTGCACTTGTTTTGCACGAAACAACATTAACCTCACATTTAAAGTCAGAAAAATACCTTAAGATATTTTTTTTTATTCCATAGTCTATTGCTACAACTTTAAATGATTTAATTTTATTTTTTAGAAATCCGTTTTCTTTTTTCCAGGTTTTAAACCCTACCCATTTATAATTTTTTTTTGTAGTTACTTTTGCTGCTAAATCTGAATTTTTTAAGCCGCTCCATTTAGCTGATAAATTTTTTAGTTCGTTTATGTTAAATTTTCCTTTTTGTGAAAAAGAAATAGTTCCTTTTGGAGCTCCGTTGTCTCTTATAAATTTTGTTAGACTTCTAGTGTCAAGACCAGTAATGCCAACTATTCTATTTATTTTTAACCATGCGTTTAAGTGTTTAAAAGATCTATAGTTTGATGGGTTAGAAATCTCAGAATTAAAGATTACGCCCCTGGTCCAAATTTTATCCGACTCGTGGTCATCATTATTTGTTCCCACATTTCCTATATGAGGAAATGTAAAATTGATTATTTGGCTAGCATAAGAGGGGTCTGATATTATCTCTTGATAACCTGTTATAGAAGTATTGAAACAAATCTCGCCAGTGGCTGTGCTTTCAAAGCCAAATCCAAAACCTTTGAAAAAATTGCCATTTTCTAAAACTAAAATACCTGTAGGATTAATCTTTTGAAGATTATCTTTTGATTTATGGGTTAAATTTGTTTTTGCTACCAAATACAACTCATGAGTTAAAGGCTTGTACTATAAAACATGGTTTTCTGCAACATATGAAAATGAAAATATTTTATCTAGCAAAGATAGAATTTTTTTCTTTTGAAGAAAACGAGGGAGTAAAGTAAATTGATATTTTTATAAATCATGTCATTACGAGAAAAAATAAACGAACAGTATAATTCTGCACTAAAAAATAAAAATAGGAATTTAATTTCTACTTTACGTTTAATTTTGTCAGCTATTAAAGACAAAGACATTGCCAATAGAACTAGTGAAAAAAAGGAATCTGCAAAAGATGACGAAATTGTAAAGATTTTAAGAAAAATGCAAAAACAAAGACAAGATTCTGCAAATTTATACAAAAAAGGACTAAGACCAGATTTGTTAAAAATAGAGGAAGGGGAAATAAAAATAATCGATTCGTTTTTACCAAAACAACTTAACGAAGAAGAAACTAAAAAAATTTGCAAAGAAATAATAGAATCGTTGGGAGCTTCTAGTATAAAAGAGATGGGAAAAATTATGGGAACATTGAAACAAAAATATCCTGATTCAATTGATTTTTCTAAAGTGAGTATAATTGTAAAAGATTTATTAAACTCATGAAATATCCCAAAGAATATTTAGATGAAATTAAGCAACGACTTAAAGTTTCACAAGTTGTAGGTCAAACAGTAAAACTTAAAAAAAGAGGAAAAGAATTTGTTGGACTTTCACCATTTTCAAATGAAAAAACTCCTTCTTTTACCGTTAATGATGAAAAAGGTTTTTATCACTGTTTTAGTTCAGCAGAACATGGAAATATTTTTGATTTTTTAATGAAGACAAAAAATTTTAAATTTGGTGAAGCTGTAAGAGTATTAGCATCTAACGCAGGAATGCAACCTTTTCGATTCACTAAAGAAGATGAAGAAAAAAATAATAGATGGAAAATATATAAAAAAATTATGGAGAAATATGTAAATTTTTGTCATAAAGAATTAATTTCTCAAAAATATCCAGAGGTAATTGAATACTTAAAAAAAAGAAAAATAACGAAAGCAGAAGTTAATTTTTTTCAAATTGGATACGCGACAATAAAAAATAATTTTTATGATAAATTAAAAGAAGAATTTGATGAAAAGCAAATAATTTCTTCTGGCATTTATTATTTAGACGAAAAAAAAAATATATATGTAGACAGATTTAGAGGCAGAATTATTTTTCCTGTTCAAAGTCTCGACGATTCCATTCTTGCTTTGGGAGGAAGAGCTCTTTCCCAAAAAACTTTTGCTAAATATATCAACTCACCTGAAACTGAATTTTACAAGAAAGGTAATCATTTATATAATATTAATTCAGCTAAAAACTTTAAAGATAGTACAGAAGAAGTTTTTATAGTTGAAGGTTATATGGATGTTATAAATTTACATAAATTTGGAATTAAAAATGTAGTAGCTAATTTAGGTACAGCAATCACTGAGAGGCAAATTTATTTAACTTCTAATTATTTTAAAAATTTAACAATCTGCCTTGACGGTGACATTAGTGGCCGCAAAGCAGCATTGAGAGCTGCGGAACGACTATTCCCATTAATAAAGTCAGACTTTAATATTAATTTTTTAACATTACCTGAAAATTTAGATCCTGACGCTTATATAAACCAAGAAGGAAAAGAATCTTTTTTGAAATTCACAGAAAGTAAAATAAAAATTCAGGATTTTATTTGGAACTCTTATTACAATGATGTCGATAAAAATGACCCTTATGCGCTTTCACTGTTCGAAAAAAAAATCAAAGGTCTCTGTGCTGACATGCAAGATAAAATATTAGCAAAATATTTTTTAGATATATTTGTTAAAAAAATTAATGATTTAACGCCAAATTTAAATTTTAAAAAAAATAAATTTTTAAAATATAAAAAACCTTCCACACCACTTCAGCAAACAAAAGATGTAAATAACCAAAGAAATAAATTTGAGGAACAGGAACTAAAAGAATTTTCTATTTTATTTTTGATTATAAATAATCCAGATATTTTTAGAAAAAATATTGAATTAATATCAAAAGTTAGTTTTAATAATAATTTATTATTACAATTTAAAGAAAAACTTGTTAATTTTTTAGTAGCTGAAGAATTTTTTGATAAAAAAATAATAATAAGTAGTGACTTTGGTGAAAAATTTAACAAAACCATAGATCTAATAAATGCCAACGCCCCAGTAAAGATTATTGTTAATAATAAAAATGAAGAAGAAATTGTTATTATGTTTAATGAAATTATTGATGAGATAAAAAAAATTAATTTACGTACAAAAATAGAATCTTTAGAAGATAAAGTTTCAATAAATTTAGATGAAAACCTCTATTCTGAACTTTTGTCTCTAAGAACCCAACTAAAAGAAGGCTAAATCAGCTATAGATTTTTTTTTTATAATTACTATATATAAGTCCTTCTAATAGATTATGAATGAAAAAAGCAGTATGGAAAAATTAATTACAAAATCTTTTAAAAGATTGTTGGATAAAGGTATTCACAGAGGTTTTATAACATACGAAGAACTTGGAAAATCTCTTGGAAAAAGACACTATAGTCATGAAAATATTGAAAGTGCATTTCTTCATATATTGGATAATAAAGTTTGCCTTGTAGAAAAAAAGTCTGATTATAGATCAGTTAAAAAAAGAGATTCATCTCAAGAAGGTGGTACAAAAAGTTCAGAGCTAGATAAGAGTGACGACCCAATAAGAATGTATCTTAGAGAAATGGGTGGAGTAGAACTTCTATCTCGTGAAGGGGAAATTGCTATAGCAAAAAGAATAGAAGCAGGAAAAGGGGTGATGATAACATCTCTTTTAGAGAGTCCTTTTACGGCAAGAAAAGTTTTTGAATGGAAGGAAAAATTAGAAAAAAACGAGATATTAGTTAGAGAAATTATAGATATAGATTCTTCCTATGTAGATCTTGAAGCTGAAATTGCATCCGTAGCCTCACAAAAAAAGAAAACCAATGAAAAAAAACAAAAGGATGATAAATCGGAAAAATCAGACGATGAAAAAAAACAAGATAAAGATGATGGCTATTCTGATGAAGATGAGTTCAATCCATCTTTAGCAGCAATGGAAGAAGAGATCAGACCACAAGTCATTTCTACTATTGATAGCCTTTGTAAAAACTATTCTAAACTTATCAAGTATCAAAATGAAAAATTAAATTGCGCATTAAATGCAAAAGAATTTTCACGCTCTAAAGAAGTAGGTTACAAAAAAATTCAAAATGAATTAATTGATAAGATAAAATTGCTTCAGCTTAATCAAGCAATATTAGAAAATTTAGTCCAAGAACATTATCAAGAAAACAAAAAAATCATCTCTCTAGAAGGAATTTTAATGCGATCAGCTATTGATAATAAAATTTCTAGAGAAGAATTTCTTAAGTATTACTTGGGAAATGAAATTAACCCAAATTTTCAATCATTCTTTAACAGCAGCCCATTATGGAAAAACTTTTTTAAAAAAAAGAAAAAAGAATTTGATGAAATTAGAGAAAGATTAGTTGAATTCAGCAATAAAATTGGTTTGCCAGTTGGTGAGTTTAAAAGATTAGTGGGGCGAATTCAAAAAGGAGAGAGAGAATCTCGAGTAGCTAAAAAGGAAATGGTGGAAGCAAACTTAAGGTTAGTAATATCGATTGCAAAAAAATATACAAATAGAGGTTTGCAATTTTTAGATTTAATTCAAGAAGGAAACATTGGTTTAATGAAAGCAGTTGATAAGTTTGAGTATCAAAGAGGTTATAAATTTTCTACTTATGCTACTTGGTGGATACGACAAGCAATAACTAGATCAATAGCTGATCAAGCGAGAACAATCAGAATACCAGTGCATATGATAGAGACAATTAATAAACTTGTAAGAACTTCACGACAAATATTAAGTGAAAGAGGTAGAGAGCCTACACCAGAAGAGCTTGCTAAAAAGTTAGCCATGCCTTTGGACAGGGTTAGAAAAGTTTTAAAAATTTCTAAAGAACCTGTTTCTTTAGAAGCTCCCGTCGGTGACGAGGAGGATAGTACCCTTGGTGATTTTATTGAGGATCAAAATGCACTACAACCCCTTGACGCATCAATAAGAGCAAACTTAGGAGAATCTACTACAAAAATTTTAGCAACACTTACACCAAGAGAAGAAAGAGTTCTTAGAATGCGTTTTGGTATTGGAATGAATACTGATCATACGTTAGAAGAAGTGGGCTTGCAGTTTTCTGTTACAAGAGAAAGAATTCGACAAATTGAAGCTAAGGCTTTAAGAAAATTAAAACACCCAAGCAGATCAAAACATCTCAAGAGTTTTTTGGAAAAATAATAATTTAATCTTTAATGATTAAACTACTCTGGAATTCACACAAATTAGCTATTAACCAAATAAAAAAAAATGATAGCCAAGATGACATAAATTATAAGTGGGGAATATATCACAAAAAATTTTCAAATAAATGGATTTTTGAGATTTTAGGAAATGTTAAGTATAAAGTTATAGAAGATGAACAGCAAATAGAATCTGAAGATACAATAATAATTATTGATTCTAGCGTTGAAAAAAAAAAAATTTTTTATAAAAATTTAAAATTAATTTGCTCACAAATATTTTTAATACATCTAGGCGACGAATCTGGAACTAATGACTTATCCGAAGTTTATGATAATTGTGATTTTGTTTGGAGAACTTTTTGCACCAATAGATATTTTGGACATCCTAAAGTCAGTTGTATCCCTATAGGTTATAAATCTGGAACTTTATTAAAAAAACAAGCAGAAGAAAGAAAGTTCATATGGGCTTTTATTGGTACCCAACATAAATCAAGTAGACATGACTTATTGTTTCAACTATCAGATATAAATCCTTTTTATTGCCACAAAACACCAAAATTTGATCAAAAAATTATTGATGCAGATGAAATGAGTAAAATATTATCTTCAACTATATTTGCCCCATGTCCCAATGGATTCGTGCACCCGGAGACTTATAGATTGTATGAAGCGCTGGAATGCGGTTGCATTCCTATTGTAGAAAATACCTACAAGTATTATGAGCGTTTATTTCCATCTAACCCATTTTTGAAAGTAGACAAATGGGTGGAGGCAAAATCTATAATAAAAAAATGGAATAATGACACAATTAAACAAAAACAAAAAGAATGTAACGAATGGTGGAATAATTATAAAGACCAATTAAAAAAAATGATAAGCAACAGGATCAACAAATGAGTCAAAATAAATTGATAGAAATTGAAAAATTAATAAATGAAAACAAAATACAAGATGCACAAGCAGAATTGTCAAAAATGGGACCTTCATTTTTTGAGAACTCAGAATATATTTATTTGAGAGGAAAAATTTTTTATATAAATAAGTTATATTATCTTGCAATTGATACTTTATTAGTTGCTTTAGAGTTTGAACAAAATGATAAAATTTATAACATGATTGCGGAAATTTATAATATTTTAGAAAATAAAGAATTAAGCAAAAGTATTTTTAACCCAAATCAGCGAGAGGCTGCAATAAATTCACTCAAAGGTGAACTTTCAGGGGCATATCGCAAAAAATAATTTTTTATTATTGAGCATTAAGAAAAATATTCCATTCTTCATAGGAACTAAAAGCATAATGTTTAAAGTAAATTGAACCTAATAAATATATTGCAAAATATGAAATAAAAATTAAATGTGAAAGAGAAATATTTTTAAAATAAATTTTATGTAAATCTGTTTTTAAATATAAAAAGAATATTATCAAAATTAAAGGCTCAACATACTCCTGACCAAGTATTTTTGGTAAGCTATATATAATAATTACAGGTAATAAAATAATTAAACTATTTTTGGCATCTTCCTCAACAAACCTCACAAGAATACTAAAGCCTATGGAGCTAAAAACTAAAAGTAATAAAAAATTATTTTTTTGTATTAAATAATTAACTTTTAAAATTGCACCCCCACCTAGAGTGTAATCTCCTAAATAATTTAATAAATTCGTTTGTGACAAAAGAAATAATATTGTTAAAGCAAAGAAAAAACTTTTAAAATATTTGTAGAAAAAATATTTAAATCCTGAATTTAAGAGTTCTACCATCAGAAATGGCAACAAATAAAATCCAAAAAAACTTAACATAATTGGTAAATTTTTTAAAATATGATTATAGTTAATCCACCCACCCAAGAAACTTCCCCAAGGCTCCATACCTGGTACTGCATGAAAAACACCTCCCCAAGTCCACATTAATAACAATCCTGGTATAGAAAATATAGCAAACGAAATTATTGATATTACTATTATTTTTTTGCTAGCATTATTAAAAAATAAGTATAGCAAGTAAGAGATGGGTAAAAAGAAAAGGGCTTGCCTTGCGTAGAGTGCGCATGCGCTCGTTAAACAAAAAAATACAATATTAAATATATCCCTGTTATTAGGATTTTTAGATATATTTTTCTTAATCTCAGAAAAAAAGTAAAATGCAATGATTAAAAACAACCAACCATAATTTTCTTGTTTACCCCAAAAAGCCGATGTTCTAAAAAAGGGCAAAAGTAAAAATACCGAAGAAATTAACAAAACATCAATAAAGCTAATATATAAATTTTTTTTTTTAAGAATTATTGCAAAAATTATAAAAATTAAAAATGATATTATAGTATTAGCTAATTGAAAATTCGTAATATTATCGGAAAATGGATTGAGATATGCATTCATCATATGCGGAAAGGGCATTGTGTAATCATGCATTAATCCATAATTGTTTATGGTAAATAAAAAATCTTTTTTAAGACTCTGTATTATTGGCCATTCCATTGCATAAAATTCTAAACCACCACCAACTGCATTCTCTCTGAGAAAATAGCCTAAAAAAAATGACACAGATATTATGCTAATAATAAAAATTTTTAATAACACTTTTGTATTTAAAATCATAATAATTAAAGATGTATAGGACCATCACCATCCCCACGCGTAAGATGAATATGATCTTTTAATTTTATATTACTCATTAATTTATCAGACAGCTCTTTAGATGAAGAAAAAATAAAATTTGAAGGTCCGTTAATAAAAGAATTTCTTTTAAAAGCATTCTTCCAAAAAATATGTGATTGGTTAGACACAATAAGATCAGCTCCTTTTCTCTTTAATATTTCTGAAGTTTTGCCGACAATACTTTTTTCGTAGCCCATTAAAGACAAACAATCCACAATGGAACCTAGCTTCATACACCCAAACTGTTTGTGATCATCTAGTTGTGTGCAAAGAGCAATAGACCACCCTACAATTTTGTTTTTATCAAAAAATTTTAATTTAATAAACTTTTTATCAGAATAAAGTGAATTTAAATAGTCACAATTACGAACTGCAATAAACGAGTTGTATTGCTTTACGCTTTCCCAAACAAAATCTAAATCTCGGTCAAATATTTCTATTTCTTTTGTAACAATATAAGGCTCTTTTTTAAATCGAATATTAAATAATGACACAATTAGAAAAATTATTTTTAAACTCAGCCATCCTAATCCTGAATTGGCTGCCAGTACAATAATAAAAGATTTAAGTTTAGTTCTTTTTAGATATCGAATATTATTTAAAAAAGTAATCGGATTACAAACTTTAAAAAAAAAAGGTATTGTTTGAAAATTCCAATTCATTCCTTTTAATAGTTTTGGAAGTGCCTGTGAATACCCTCCCATACCTAAGCAAAACAAATTTGGATTTTTCTTTTGAGCATCGTGTAATAATAACACGCCACAAATATTGTATTTTTTATTAAACAGTCCAGCAGTAATTGGATTATGGCAAGACCCAGTTTGAAGCAAAGTATCGTTTACCTTAAACCACTGATATTTTAATGTATATCCAGCTCTTACTACGGTTTTATTTTCGGTAAGAATAAATTTACGTTCAAAAATAAAATCTTCTGCATGTAATGATTTTGAATTAGGAATTGGTAATCTAAAATTAATCCCATTATCTTCTAATTCTTTATTAAAATTATGAATTAAATTCTTATCTTCTGGATTACTTTCTCTTATTGAATATGACATTTTAAGTTGAGCCTAAAATTAATTTGTCAAATAACCATTTCCATTCAAGTTTGCTTATTTGATTCTTATTTATAATTTGCGTTGTGTTTTGTTTTTTTAAAAATTCTAATAACGAAGATACGGGCACAAACCAACCATTTTTTTTACTTAAACGTTTCATTTGTACTTTAAATTTTTCTGATAATTTGCCGTTTTCACAAAATCCATCAGCAAAATGTGTATACATTATACAAGCACCTCCCTCTATTTCTAGTTGATCCTGATTCTTGTTTGAAATACATTTAGTAAACATTTCAACATTATTTCCTTCAGAAG
>Ga0209402_10001209_pt1 | contig 28908 bp, 26 predicted proteins | sample ArcticOcean_MG_C_3_FD_187437 | JGI IMG/M metagenome (GOLD analysis project Ga0209402, IMG submission 187437) | Marine microbial communities from western Arctic Ocean - ArcticOcean_MG_CB8_126 (SPAdes) (version 2) | ecosystem: Environmental > Aquatic > Marine > Oceanic | place: Arctic Ocean... | reverse complement strand
TCTTCTCAGGACTGTGACCTTTTCTTGGCATTTCTGCCTCCCTTCATGAGAGCCCAGTTTCCAACTCTCAACTGGACTCGTTTGAGGGGGGAGGTCAGTGCCTCGCTGTAGGCGAGAGGATGGCATCGCTAATCAACGATACGGAAGAACAGGCCACTCCAAAATAAGAACCCAAAGAAAAGTACTATGCCCATAACACCCGCCTGCGTCTATCGGGGGTCGTGTATCCCATGCATCGCTACGCCGCCTTCTCGTACAAGTACTGCTGAAACTCCACGAACACCCCCATCACCGATGCGCGTCAAAAAACTCCCGCAACATCGGAATCGCTAGATCCGTCCGGACAAAAGGCCCAGCATGACCAAGCCCCTCCATCGAAACAAACTGCGCCATCGGCATCAACTCTGCCGCCTTCCGAGCAAGATCGTGAATCGTCACATCCTCAGACCCCGAGCACACCAGCGTTGGGACATGAAAGCCCTTCAACTTCTCTGACAGATCGCCAATCTTAAGAGCCGCCTCAAATAGGTCGCTCAACGCTGCGGAATCTTGCCGTAGCAGATACTCCCGGCGGGCAATCGGCGTTGGCACACCATTTCTGCGCTCCGTGGCTGTCACGAACGCTTCCATTCCCTGCCTTAGCGCGACCAGTATTCCCTGTCGCATCTCATCGTTCGCAAGGCTGTAGGGGTGCATACTGCAAATCACCATCGCAGTCACTCGTTCAGGAGCAATATTGGCGATAGCAAGCGCGGTCTGCGCACCCAAAGAAGAGCCCATAAGAATCGTGCGCTCAATCCCCAGGTGGTCCATCACCGCCAACACATCAGACACCCTTGCTTCGATTCGATACGACTCCACACCAGCAGGTTTTCCGCTGTCGCCGTGACCGCGCGATTCGATCACAATCACTCGGTAGTCAGCCTTGAACGCATCGATATAACCCAGCTCTTCAAACATGGTCAGAGGAATGCTGAACCCATGAAGAAACACAAGTGGCGCCCCTGATCCCTCTTCCAGGTACTGAATCCTCACCCCATCATTCTCAACAAAAGGCATAACGTTCTCCTTTACGCCAATCCACCCGAGTCGGACCATCGCTCCAAGCCCCAATCATCTGCGGCATCAGGGGGAGTATCAAACCCTCGCCCGATGCGCAGTGGAGGAAGTACATCACGGCTGATCGAACACCCTATCCACTTTGGGACTTGGATTGGTTAGATATAGAGATCTGCCCAACGTCAAAATACGACGCTCCGGGTTCCAACTGCTAGCCCTCCCAGTTCACAATCCCTCGCAGCCAGCCCGTTCTGCGCCTATGCCACCGTCACCGTCACCGCCACGAATACGCTGCGTTTTCAGGGTAAGTAGAGGTAATGGTTGGGGGAGTATTGAAAGGGTTAGTAAGAGGTATCAGCAACTAGCGGCCGCGGCGCATTGCGGGCGTGCGAGGCGGTGAAGGTGGGGGTGGGGGTGGGGCGGTACTCGTTACTAGATCGGGAAGCTGGAGAAGGAAGGTACCAGGCTCCCGGATTCCGATATACTCCGGGCATGTTTGCAGATAAGAACGACGGAAGCGAGTCTAGTTTCGAAGACCTACGGAACCCAGAGAGGAGAACAAAGCAGTGCATATCCAAGTAATAAATTTCAACCTGGACGGAATTACCGCGGATCAGTACGAACAGGCATGCGATGACATATTCGCGCCGATGTTTGCAGAGGTATCAGGATTAATTTCTAAGGTGTGGTTGAGTAACACCGAAACAGGAACGTTCGGCGGGGTCTATTCGTGGGAGAGCAAGTCTGATATGGACAATTTCCTGGCGTCGGAGTTGTTTTCCTCAGTTAAGAATCATCCAAGTCTTGCAAACGTGAAGTCCCTTGATTTCGGGATCTTAGAATCCGCCACCAGGGTGACACGCGGAATTTCTTGACTCATACCCCCTCGGAAAAGGGCAGGGCTTATTCCAATCCGACGGCTTTACAGCGGGCAATAATATCGGTCGTTGATATGCCCAGGGTATAAGTCACTGTCCTGAATATCCCAATCTCCACTGGATCTTTGTAACAGAGGTCTAGCAGTTCTTCGTCAAAGATACAAAAACGAGCGAAAGCTTTTCTCGTGCCATCCACCTCCCTCACACTCCGTCGCCAGAAGGTCGTCTCCGAGTACGTCGAGACCGGCAACGCAACCCAGGCAGCGACACTGGCCGTCTACTCGGCGCGCACTGCGTACTCGCTTTGACAGCAACCGGGCGCGGGCATAACCACCTGCGATCAGTTGCAAGTCTGCACGTCGATGCTGTTGCCGGACGCGTCGAAGACGTACGCGAGGCGTCGGTCGAAGGTGTCTGTGAGTCTCGGGCCGTCCTCTAACCGCACGCTGCTCCCTGCGAACCTCTCCGTGGCCGCGGTCATCTCTAAGATGCGCATTCCTTGAGTACTCGACTGTGCCACAACTATTTATACTGGCCAGTGATTGATTGGGTGCGGCTTTAGAGTGGGGAGTGATACTAGAGATGCAAAGGATGAAGCCACTTTGTGATGGACTACTGTCCGCTATCGCTACCAGTAGTGGGCCGGCGGTTTGGGCGACGAAATCATCAATTACAGAACCGAATTACGTTGTTTGCCCCTGAATCCGTCGTCATCTACCACCATCTCTCGATCTGGGCACACCCTATTGAGGCACATTGACGGTGTCGAGCCGCTGCGTCACCAGCTACTAGCCAGGCAGCAGTCCTCCAGTTACATTGATGCAAGAGCGTTCGGAAACACGGAGGCGGAGTCCAGTCCACGCCCCCTCCACCGGGCGCTCTGTCGCGTCTGTTGTAGTCAGTGGGCAAGCCCAGATTGAGCGCAATTTGCGAGTAGGTGCACCAGAGCATCAGACCTGCGAAACGCTAAGAAGTACCCCATCCCTCGACAACACCTCAAGACAACGAGACAAAGTAACAAGACCTAACGCCGCAACACCACGCTCCGAAACGGCACGTCACGCCTGAGGGTCTAGCTCGATCTCTCGCCGTCTGCCCTGAGTCAGCGCATTGATCCCACCGTTATCGGTGATTGATCGCACCATTGACTCGCCCAGGAACGTGAAGGCGGAACGTTCAGCCTCCGAGAGCGAACTATCCTCAAACACGTGGATCGCTCGCCCCACGAGTTCATGACCGCGCATTACGGCACTCATGTTCTTTGTCTGCCGTGCTAGGTCAATGTCCGCTTGAACATCGTTCAGCCACATCTCTGAGTTGTAGTTGGAGCGCGCTGCCAGATTGTTGCGGCGGCGCTCTAACTCGGCCTTCACTTCCGGTTCCTGCAGCAGGCGGTACGCAGTACCCCCGGCACTGTTCACTGAGTACCCCGCCACGATGGCGGCCTGGCGTCCGTTACCGCCGTTTTCTATGTAAGCGTCAACGAAGCGATGCTTAGATTCTTTGAGCATGTTCTGAGTATCCATGCTTCGATTGTTGCATACAGGTGGATTTGTTCTGGGATCAAACTAGCACTCGCACGATATGAACCCAGCATTGACCGTTGGGGAGCAAGTACACCTGCCCGCCCTCACCTGGCGCGAGTCGGCTCTTCTTTAGATCTTCGGCTGACACGCCGTGAGCGCTGATCGCATGCTCACCCATTCGGGCCAATCTGTCGCCACGGTACTCAAACCCATTCCTGTTGGGCCTACATAGCAGGCAGCGGACGCTAGCGGGTAAATCTTTTCGCACCATCGGATCATGCTGTCATGGCGGTGCCGCGATCCCAAACACGCCAATGGCGGATAGGCATCTCAGCGCTGCCAGAGCCACCCTAAGTAACAGTAGGCCCCCGGTGCGGGTTACGGCGGGGTTTTCGCCTAGCGCAGTCCCAGTTTTGGATGCATTCAGGAAACCAAGGCTTGACCGAGTGTGGCTCGCAATACGTCTAATTCGACGATATTGAAGGGCTTAGGGACTAGTTAGGGACCAACGCAAGAATTCTGAGCAAATTTAGACTGTGCCGCATCAACTCAGAAACCGTCAAAACAAACTGAGAATGATGGCGGAGGGAGTGGGATTCGAACCCACGTTACCCTTGCGGGTAAACCGGTTTTCAAGACCGGCGCAATCGTCCACTCTGCCATCCCTCCGCGAGACGCGCATCTGAATGTGGGCGTAAGAATAAAGTCTATCGCGATGCCCCACGCCTTCGCTCCCCTTTTGTGGGACGATAATGCGATTGCTCCAACATCGATTACCTGCGGACGCCGCTTCGCATCCTTTAGGGAGGCCGACTGCTCATGAGTGTCGTGAAAATAAATGCACTTGAAGTACCAGAAGGAATGGGCGAAGCCCTGGAAGGCCGATTCGCCGCCAGCGCATCAAAAGTCGACAAAATGCCCAGCTTCGAATCATTCGAACTCCTCCGACCAACCGAAGGCGAAACCCGTTACTTCGTCTACACCCGCTGGGAGTCAGAAGAGGCATTCCAGGCCTGGGTCAACAGCGAAGCATTCACCAAAGGCCACGCCCACGCAGGAGACCCCCATCAAGGCAAACCAGTAGCCTCCCATTCAGCATTGCTTGGATTTGAAGTAGTACTACGCACAGACGCAAGTTAGCCACGCGTTTTAACCCTCGGTAGCGGCGGGTCTGTGACCCGTTCCTCCCACCCCCCAATCACCGCCACATCCCCACACGCGCAACGCCCAGACTACGTACAATCAAATAGATGCCAATCACCGCGCTCATCTTCGACCTCGACGACACGCTCATGCCAGAACACCCCGCTGATGATGCGGCTCTGGCGGCCACGCTACAGCCGTTCGTCGACGAGGACGAAGTGTCAGATGAAATCCTCGCCAAACTCGTCTCCAAATCATCAAGAGAAACCTGGCTAGAAGGGCCTTTTCGGGAGTTCACACTCTCAGTTGGCACAAGTTCCCTGGAGCAACTCTGGGCACCGGAAGACAGATCAACCCCTGAACTCTCCGGCCTCTCCGACTGGGTCATCACTTTCCGCGAAAGCGTCTGGCGAGGCGTTGCCAAAGACCTGGGGCTCGACCCAGACTCCACATGGCAGATGATGGACGTAGGCTTCCAGCAAGAGCGCGGCGCACGCCACTTCGCCTACGGTGACGTCATCCCTGTGCTCCAGAGCCTCAAAAGCAAATACCTGATGGGTCTGCTCACAAACGGTATGCCCAAAGTCCAGCGCCACAAAGCAACCGCCGCAGGCCTGATCGACTTCTTCGACTCCGTGATCGTCTCCGGCGACCACATCACCAGAAAGCCAGACCCAATCCTGTTCGAGGCAATGCTCGACGGACTGGGCGTGGACGCTGGCAATGCCGTAATGATCGGCGACCGCCTCGCGACCGATATCGCCGGCGCGCAGGCGGCCGGAATTGCCACCATCCAGGTCTACCGCCCCGGCAACAACCACGCAGACGGCGGTGAAGCCACCCCCGACCACATAATCACGGACCTCACAGAACTCGCAGAGATACTCAATTGAAAATAATCGTAATAGGCGGCACCGCCTTCATCGGCCGCGCCACCGTAGAGCACCTTGCTAACGCTGGCCATGAAGTCCACATTTTCCATCGCGGCCTGACTGAGGCCACGCTTCGTGAGGGCGTCACCGAAATCCTTGGCGACCGGAAAGATCTCTTCGAATTCCGAAGCCAGTTCGCTGACATCAACCCCGACGTGGTCATCGACTCCATTGCCATGACAGAGCACCAGGCGCAGGGCACTATCGATGCATTTATTGGCATCGCAGACCGGCAGATCGTCATCAGCAGTCAGGATGTCTACCGAGCGTTCGCCCGCGGTACCGGCTGGGAGCCAGGCCCACCAGATGACGTACCAATTACCGAAGACTCACCGCTCAGAGACGTCTTGTACCCGTACAAGGACGCAACAGAACATCGGTATGAGTGGTCCGGCGACTACGAAAAGATCATGGTCGAACGCATCGCTCTCGATGAGCCAAAACTCCCCGCCACCGTGCTGCGCCTACCCGCCGTCTACGGCCCTGGCGACTACCAGCACCGCCTCCTCGGCTACCTCTCCCGCATGATCGACGATCGCCCCGCCATCATCCTGGAGCGCGCCATGGCAGAGTGGCGTTGGACTCGCGCATATATCGATAACGTAGCCGCCGCCATCGTCCTGGCCGCGGAGGACGAACGATCAGCTGGCCGTATCTACAACGTTGGCGACCCCTATGCATTCACAGAAATAGAGTGGGTGCAACGCATCGGTAATGCCTTCGGCTGGAACGGAAAAATCGCAGTCGTGCAGGACGAGCGATTCGCCACCGGCATGAACACCGACCAACTCTGGACCATGGACACCTCGCGCATCCGTGAAGACCTGGGCTATGAAGAGCCAATCGCCATCGACGAAGCCATGAACCACACCGTGGAATGGGAGCGCAACAACCTCCCAGAGGGCTACCACGTCTCCCCCCACCAGTACGAAGCAGAAGATGAAGTAATAGCCCAAATAGAAGGCATGTAGGCGTCAGGTTTCCCGGCGATCGGGCACGTTTGATCGGGGCAAACTGATGTCGGGCACCCCACTCTGGAAGCTAGAATCTCAGAGAATTCACACCAGAAACAACCGACCAACGACGTACCTATCCCGGGCCTCTATGTCCAGGCCGGAGGTCCAACTGCCAAGTGAGTTGTGATGATTACCCGTGGACTGTCGTATAATTCATCAGGACGTCGGCCGTCCATTCGGCGGGTGTTGCGCGTCCCCGATTAATTGATGATTGGAGTTCGCAGGCCATGCCCGCGTTTGCTGTTATTGGAGCCCAGTGGGGTGATGAAGGCAAAGGGAAGATCATAGACTTCCTTGCGGAGCGCGCTACCGTAGTCGCGCGCTACTCTGGCGGTAATAACGCCGGACACACCGTAATGAACGAGCACGGAACGTTTAAGTTCCACCTCATCCCATCTGGTGTTTGTTGGCCAAACACCGCCAACGTCATCGGCAACGGCGTCGTCGTTGATCCCGGCGTCCTGATTGAAGAGATCGAAGATATCGAATCAAGAGGCCTCGACGCCTCAACGATTGTTGTGAGCGACCGCGCCCACATCGTGATGCCATATCACGTGCAACTTGATCAGTTGCAAGAGGCCCGCAGAGGCAGCGCCGCAATTGGCACAACAGGCCGAGGCATCGGCCCCGCATACCTGGACAAGGTAGACCGGTCCGGAATTCGCATCGGCGAACTACTGGACATGGAGGACCTCAGTCTGCGCCTGCCAGAAATCATCGAACGCAAGAATGAAATCCTCACCAAGATCTACGGTGCCGAACCGATAGATATAGACGATATCTTCGCCAAGGTACGAGAGTGGGCGCCAAAACTTGCACCCCACATTCGGGCGGCAGAAGACATCGTTGCCCAGGCCCTGGAAGATGGTGAGAACATCATCATCGAGGGTGCACAGGGCGCCCTTCTGGACCTCGACCACGGCACCTACCCGTACGTCACATCCTCCAACTCAACCGTTGGTGGAGCCCTCACCGGCCTCGGACTCGGACCACGTGCGTTCGGCGGAGTTGCTGGCGTGTTCAAGGCATACTGCACACGCGTCGGTGCCGGACCGTTTCCAACTGAAATATTCGACGAAACAGCCGATGAACTCCGTAACGCCGGTCCCGTCGGCGAGTTCGGTGCCACCACCGGCCGAGCACGCCGAATCGGCTGGTTCGACGGCGTCGCAGCCCGTTACAGCGCACGCGTCAACGGCTTCGACTCCATGATCATCACCCGACTCGACATCCTCGACGGCCGCGACTCAGTGAAAGTCTGCGTCGCCTACGAGCTAGACGGCGAGCGTATCGAGAAGTTCCCAATCGATGCCGTCCTCCTGGAGAAGTGCAAGCCAATCTACGAGGAAGTCCCGGGCTGGATAGAGACCACCGCCGGATTATCCGATCCCAAGCTGCTACCCGCCGGCGCCCGCAACTACATCGAATACCTTGAGAAGCTGATCAACGTTCCAGCCTCGCTAATCTCCACCGGCCCGGAACGCCACCAGACAATAGTCTGGCACCCAATAATCCCAGAGGATTAGAACGCCGTAGTACGGGCATCCCTGCCCGCACCGGCCCCTCTTCTTCGGTAGCGGCGGGTCTAAGATCCGCTCTTCAGAAGGGTGGTGAAAATGTCGCATTGCATACGTATGCGCGGGAAGCGGGTCTTAGACCCGCCGCTACCGTGAATCCACGCTCACGCGCTCCCACCACTTGACGTCCATAGGAGCATCATTGCGCCGCTTGATGTTCGATTGCGAGTGAGAAGACACTCCTCCCTCCACCGCGGGCAGAAACCTCTACCCCTGACAATCTCCGCAAAAATAAGCCGTCCGCCCACCAATAACGCGCGTCTTCAACACCGCGCCACACTGCGGACAAACACTCCCCGGCTTCCTCAAAATCTGCATTCGATCATCAAACGCATCCACCACAAACGGTCGACCATCATCCATCGGATTATCGCCAATGTAGTTAATCGCCCGAGCCAGCGAAATCCGAATCTCCTCCAGCAGGCTAGTCAGCCGCTCCGCCGATATCCGATGCCCCCGACGAGAAGGCGAAATCCCAGCACGTAACAGCGCCTCATCCGCATAAATATTGCCCACTCCAGCGATCACCGCCTGATCCAGCAAAACAGCCTTGATCGGCGATCGGCGCTTGCTCACCCGCTCGACAAACTCTTCCGCCATAAACGACATATCCAACGGCTCCGGCCCAATCTCCGGCAGCGCATCTTCAAACCGCTCAACCAGCCACACTGATGCCCATTTGCGAGGATCATTCAGCTCAAGTCGCCGTCCATCCTCAAGATGAAACACCGTATGAGCAAACCGCATCGGCTCGTCACTCTCCGACGATACACGAAGACTCCCCGTCATCCCCATATGCAACACCAAATGCCCGCGATACAGCGCCACATCAATGTACTTAGCCCGCCGCCCAATCTCAGTCACCCGCCGCCCGGCCAAGCCCAGCACAAAGTCCTCCACGGATGGAGTCTTAATAGTCCGCGCCGCAGCCACATCCACAGATGTAATGGTCAGTCCGGGCACACCCTCGGCAATCAAGTATCGCCGCAGATTCTCTACTTCAGGAAGTTCAGGCATGCGGGGATTGTCTCATTTGGTGAATGCGATGGACGCACATAGGTGCGCGTGCCGTCTATGTTGCATAGATAGCGGAGGCTAGATTCGTCGTCCTAAGGAGGGCGGCTCCGCGACTGCCGTGAGAATCTCATCCCCCGCCCTAACGTGCGATCATGCAATCAAAGCGCACCGTATAGCGCACTGGGACAGATGGATCTGACCCGGTTCGCGATGGCCCAACAAGCAGGAGCCACAGCAGCTGGATGAAGCCCGGAAAATAACCCTTCAGGTGGCGCGGAAACGGGGTCAAGGTCACTGGCGCTCTTTCCACGTTAAATCCAGCCCAACTCCGGGCCACCGAATCTCGACCGTCTGCGCCAACCACAAAGCGTCCGTCGACCGACTTCAGACTACCGTTTTGATAACTCACCGTGACGCCCCCAGCACCGCCCTTCAGGCCGCGCACCGGAGTTCCACGCCACACTTCCGCACCGGCATCTTCGGCGGCAGTCAGCAGGCTGGTCTGGACATCTGGATGGTAGAAGCCAAGAGATAGCTCCCCAGATTGAGAAACCGGTTGCAACGGAATCTTTTGGGGCTCAGCACCCACGTCATAAATAGTAAACATTGGCAGCTCGTGACCGCCGCCCGACATCAGCGCCTCATAAATCCCCAGCTTCTTCGCGTCGGCCACCCCCACGGTGCAAGCCATTCTCCGCGATTACGATCAGTAAACTCCTCCGCTCGCTCGATCACCAGAACTTTTGCTCCGGCTTGCGCCATGACATGTGCCAGCGCCGCTCCGCCCAGTCCGCCGCCTATAGTGATCAAGTCGTAAGCCATCGAAATCCCCCCACCAGTCATCGTGTGACACAGATTATTAACCGCATGTACGCCAACATGCAAACGTCGATGTTTGTTCGTCTCGTTCTAAACTGTTCGGATGCCACACAAATGGGCCATCTCAATGCATGGAGGTCACTCCGGCGACTTCAGCAAACACGGCCAGGACGACCTCGAGCCCATGGTCAAAGCCGCCATCGAATTCGGCTACACCACCTTCGGAGTAACCGCTCACGCCCCCCGGTCTGCCGAAAAATTCCTCTACTCAGAAGAAATAAAAGCCAGCTACACACCACTTGATCTCGACACCGACTTCGCCAACTACGTCACCGAAGCCCGCCGACTCCAAGCCGTCTACTCAGACCAACTCGAAATCCTCGTCGGCGCAGAAGTAGAAATCGTCCCCGAAGCCGCCTTTGATACCGAAGCAGCGTCTCTACGACGACAGCACAACCTCGACTACCTCGTAGGCTCAGTACACTGGGTCAACGAAATGCCATTCGACACCTCACGCGAAGATTTCAACGCCGCCGTAACCGAAAGTGGTGGCCTCGAACCCTTCCTCCTCCGCTACTACGACCTCATCGCCCAGATGATCGACCGCGTCCAACCAGATGTACTCGGCCACCTCGACGTTCCCCGCCTCTATGCCGGAGGTATCGATGCACTCCAATCACCTGCAGTTCGCGACGCCGTCGATGCCGTCCTCAACCGCATCGCAGCAGGCGGAATACTCCTGGAAATCAACACCTCCGCCCTCCGCAAAGGACTCTCAGAACCCTACCCCGCATCATGGATACTCCAGCGAGCCCACAAAGCCGAAATCCGCTTCACCCTCTCCGACGACAGCCACTCAGTAGAACAAGTAGGCGCCCACATCTCAGATGGCCGAGACTACCTGCTAGCCCACGACATCAAATCTATCTACGCCCTAACAACAACCGGCGAACCCCGCGAGATAACCCTCCGATAGCCGGGCGGGGATTTATCCCCTCTCCCTCTGGAAGAAGCTGCACAGTGAGGAGGCTGTTCTAATCCCGCCGCCTTGCGGCCAGTGCCCGTGCGGCAGGCACCCCCGGTAGCCGCGGGGCTTGCCCCGCCACCACATTACATCTGAAAAACACACCGCTATCTCTCGCGACGTCTCCGCCCCCGGAACGCCGGGCAAGCCCCGCAGCTACCAAAGACACATCAACCGATGAATCTCGGCGCCCTATTCCGCCGCCTTGCGGCCAATGCCTGCATGGCAGATGCTTATGTAAACGCTGCCGGGCGACGCTCCGTCCAACCCGCCACACGCTCGTACGCGTCCCCCACACTCAGCACCACATCGTCACGATGCGCCTTGCCGCTGATCATCATCCCAATCGGCATCCCATCATCCGTGAACCCACACGTCATGCTCAGCGACGGACTCCCCGTCGTATTGAACACACCCGTGAAGTTGCCCAACTCACCGCCATCCCGCGCCACATTTTCGCCCGGTGCAGGCGTGCAACCCTCAATCGTCGGCGTCTGAATCGGAATCGTCGGCGTCACCAGCACATCAACGTCCGCCATCGCAACATTCATCTTCTCGATAAACCACGCCCGAGACCGCTGCGCCCTAATGTAGTCAATCGCACCAATCCCAACCCCTGCAGACAACCGACTCAACACCTCCGGACTGTACTGATCACGATGCTCATTCAGCCACTTCTCGTGCACAGACAGCGCTTCCGGAATGAGAATCCCAACGTTGATCGGACGACCCAACCGCACCCAGTCCATCGGAATCGTCGTCACCGTCGCACCACGCTCCGCCATCAGTTCGATCGCCGCTCGCACAGCAGCTTCAATCTGAGGGTCTACATCTTCAAAAAAGTAATGCTCCGGCACGCCAACACGCACGCCATCAAGACTCCCGCCCGTAGCCGCAGCATAGTCAGGCGGCGGCTCATTCGACGACGCCGGATCAGCCGCGTCGTACCCAGCCAGTGCATTCATCATGTGTGCCGCATCAACAACACTGCGCGTCATCGGCCCAACGTGATCGCAACTCCACGATAGATCAAGCACACCAGCTCGACTCACCACCCCGTAAGTTGGCTTAAGTCCCGCAATCCCGTTCACCGCGGCGGGCATGCGTATCGACCCGCCCGTGTCGCTGCCAATAGCGCCGTAAACCAGGCCGCCACCCACAGCGTTGCCCGAGCCGATGCTCGACCCGCAGGTGATCCGGTCGATGTTCCACGGATTGTGCCCCGCTCCGTAGTGCGGATTAATTCCCGTCGCACCCATCGCAAACTCAACCATGTGCGTCTTGCCAATGATGATCGCACCCGGGTCCTTGAGCTTGCGAGTGATCGTGGCGTCAGCGGACGCCATGTTGTCCTTGAGAATCGTCGACCCGCCGGTCGTCACAGTCCCCGCAACATCCACCAGATCCTTCAGACCAATCGGAATGCCGTGCAACGGCCCACGCCAGTTGCCAGCCTTGATCTCCGCCTCAGCAACCCGGGCATCTTCACGCGCCTGATCCTCAAACACCGCTAGAAACGAATTCAGCGTCTCGCCATGCGCAGCTATCCGTTCCAGGCAATTCTCAACCAGCGTGACCGGCGACAACTCACCGCTCTTGATGCGAGGAGCAAGCTCATCAATAGTGGCGAATGCAAGATCGTTATCCATTTGACGACCCCTCATCCTCACGCCGCAACTTCAACTCAACCGCAGGCTCATGACCAGTCGAGTCGATGCCCCTCACCGCCTCAATTGAGGCGTCTGACATCTTCATCCGGGCCAGCACCCACTCAATCTCTTTAGGAGTCATTGGAATGCCAAACTCGGCGTACTTCTCGCTCAGCGACTCAAAGTCCCACTTTTTCTCTGCCACAGTCACTCCCAACCAAAATGGCCCAACTCAAACGCGCACGAAACGGCAAATCTTGAGGCCGAGTATAGCGGCCCTCGACGCCGCCCGATGCTACGCTTATTGAACAATGAGAATTACCGAGATACTGGAGTCCTACGTCCACGCCGCTCTGGCCGACGCCGAACAGGCTAACGACTTGCCCCCTGCAGGTGCCGTTGAAGTCGTCATCGAGCGCCCAAAAGAGGCCGGAAATGGCGACTTCAGTACCAACGCAGCACTGCGCCTTGCCCGCGTCATGCGCATGTCGCCGCTCGATATCGCAAACAAGATCGCAAACAAGATCGCTGAGACCATAGGCGACAAACTCGAACTGCAAAGCGTCACCGCCGCTGCACCTGGCTTCGTCAATTTCACGCTCTCACCCGAGTGGCTCCAATCGCAACTAAGCGAAGTTCGCCGACTCCCCGACACCTACGGAAACCTCACCATCGGAGCCGGTGAAAAGGTCATGGTGGAGTTCGTCAGCGTTAATCCCACCGGCCCACTCCACGTCGGCCACGCCCGTGGGGGCGTCATCGGCAGTTCCATCGCCAACGTCATCGAGGCCGCCGGCTATGACGTAACCCGCGAGTACTACATCAACGATGGCGGCAACCAGATGCGCGTATTTAACGAAACGCTCTACGCCCGCTATATGCAGGCCGCTGGCCACGATGTCCCGCTCCCCGAAGGCGCATACGAGGGCGAATACCTCACTGAGTACGCGGAAGGCTTCCTGAAAAGCGAAGGCGATCGCTTCGTCAGCATGGATCGCGATGAAGCCACCGTCGGAATGGCCGCGATCGCCCTCAAAGACACGCTCGCCATGATCAAGGAAGACATAGCGCTGCTCGGCATCGAGTACGACGTCTGGTTCTCCGAAAAGTCCATGCTGGACAACGGTAAGTTCCAGACCACCATATCCTACATGGACGACCTCGGCCAAATCATCGACCGCGACGGCGCACGCTGGCTCAAAGGCCCCGGTGAAGACGATCAGGACAACGTCGTCATCCGCAGCGGCGATGGCGGCCCAACCTACTTCGGCACAGACATCGCCTACCACCACGATAAGTTCATCGAACGCGGATTCAGCAAGGTAATCGACGTCTGGGGCGCAGACCACCACGGGCACGTCGACCGCCTCAAAGCCGCCATGGGCGGCCTGGACATCGACCCCGAACGCCTCACTATCATCCTCAACCAGATCGTTTCATTCAAAGAAGGCGACGTCGCCAGGCGCTTCTCCAAGCGCAAAGGCGTAATGGTCACGCTAAGAGAACTGGTCGCTGAAGTCGGCGCGGACGCCTGCCGCTACACGTTCCTAAGCCGCTCAGCGGAAGCCCAGATGGAGTTCGACATCGAACTCGCCGCCAGCCGCTCCATGGACAATCCCGTCTACTACGTCCAATACGCCCACGCCCGCATCTCATCCATCCTCCGCAACGCGATAGAGCAGAAAGTCGACGCAACAGACGCCGACCTCTCGCTCCTAACCCACGATGCAGAGCTAGCCCTCATCAGGCAAATAATCGACCTGCCCGAAGTGATCGCCCTCTCAGCAGAACGCACAGAAGCAACCCAACTCCCCTACTACGCCTACGAGTTAGCCCGCGCCTTCACAACCTTCTACGAACACTGCCGCGTCCTCTCTGAAAATGAAGAAGACCTCCCCATCAGCCAGGCCCGCCTCCAGCTAGTAGACGCCACAAGAATCGCCCTCGCCCGTACCCTAACCCTCATGGGAATGTCCGCCCCCGACAAGATGTAGGCCTGAGAGCGTCCGGCCACGCGAGGAATGCCATCCTGAGCTTGTCGAAGGGCGGCATTCCGGAAACCGACATCCACGCGTCACCCCACATACGCAAACAACCCACCACTTGTAGGCCCCCCCGTGGTTGCCCGGCTACTAGCGCCCCCAAAAATGTGAAGCAGCCTAGCTGTAGTTGTGTTCTTAGCCCGAATATTGCCATAATGCCTACCAACAGGCCGTGGACTTCTTGATATCCAAGCGCAACGCCACAGAGGCAACACGAGATGGAATCCCCCCTGGACTTGGTCGAGCGATTCGACGAAATCACCCCAAAGTGGCTCACAAATGCCCTCCGAAAAGGTGGCGTAGTCAAGAACGCCGTAGTTGAGAGCGTTGACATTGTTGAACAAGGCCTCAGCGCCGGATTCGTAAGCGGCCTCGCCCGAATCACACCGACTTACAGTGAAGGCGGCGAAGGTGCACCGGCCAGCATCATCGCAAAGCTGCCTTCTCTCGATCCGGCCACAGAGGCGCTGTCAACCAGTTTTCACATGTATGAGAGAGAGCCGGTTCTATCAAGAGATTGGACCAGATGCAGGAATTCGAACGCCCACCTGCTACTACAGTGCCATGGACGTGGCTCAAACCCGGCACGTACTACTGCTGGATGACCCCGGCCCGGTAGGCCTGCATGCAACCAGCCCCGACTGCACGATTGATGAGGCCCACAGAGCTCTAAAGGCAGTGGCGGGGATGCACGCCAAGTGGTGGGATAGCGAGAAACTCAAGGAATTTTCCTGGCTCGCATCGGGTGAAAGCCAATCGTTAATGATGGCTGCCCCACGCAAGTTTCGAGCCAGTACGGACGCCGTGAAAGAGCGTTTCTCAGGCAGGCTGCCGGATGGGCTTGAAGGGGTGGGCGATCGCTACGGACCGGTTATACCTCAGATCATGCAACGCAATGCGGTGAGCCCACTCACCCTGGTGCATGGTGAGTTCCGGCCCGAGAACCTCTACTTTAGTGATGACGACGATGGGGTAATGGCAGTGACATGGCAACTCGCGGGCCGATGGCATGGAGCCTCGGATGTCGCCTACTTCATCCCCTACGCTCTTGCTACAGAGGACCGTCGACAACACGAGCAAAGCCTGCCCCGCACCTACTACGGAGCACTGACCGACAACGGTATTGCCAACTATTCCTACGATCTGTTACTGGAGCACTACCGACTTGGCTTGCTTCGCAACCTTTCAGTATTCGTCATCGCCGACGAGAACGTTGATCTCGAGGTATCCGAAGGCGAAATTTGGCAAACTCGCAGGGTCCAAAGCCTCCAGGCCCTCATCGACTGGAACGTACTAGAACTACTCCCAGAACTGGAATAGCCACTACTGACCTAACCGGCAACGCCCCATCGTCTTTCCGGCGTAGGCCGGAATCCAGAGTCACGCCACTAACACCCCATCAAACGCACGAGTTCCACGCACCGATCGCGCCGCTCCAACTTCCCCAAAATGCCTCCATGGCAGATAGCCTAAATCCGATACGTCCGCAAGGCCGTCCCCCGGAATAGCGCCGCCTTCTCGTCATCCGAGAAGCCCTCAGCTATCCGCTTAAACATGTTCCACAAAACCGTGTACGAAACCGACTGCTTATCCACCGGGAAGTTGCTCTCAAACATGCACCTATCCACGCCAAACTCCTCAATGCAGTGCAAATACCACGGCCCCATCGCCTGAGCCAGTTCCGCTGAGCCTGCGGGCACCTCGCGCTCGTGCCAACCAAACCCACCAAGCGTCATCCCGAACCCGCCAACCTTCACCACCACATTCGGACACGCCGATAGCGCGGTAATGCCAGCCTTCCATTTCGCCATAACCTCGTCGTTCCTGCCTTCATATGTCCCAATGCCAATTGGCCCACCGATGTGATCCAGAACAATCGGCACATTCGGGAACGCATTCGCCAAATCAACCAACTCCATCAACTGCGGGTGATACAGCCACGCCTCATAACTCAAGCCAAGATTCCCAAGCTCCGCAAACCCCTCCCGGAACTTTGCATCACCCAGCATCCCCTCCCGAGGCTTCTTGTACGAAGTCAGCGCAGGACTCGCATCCCAAACCGAAGCATGCCGAATCCCCCTGAACCTATCCCGACTCGCCGATATATGCGCCTCCAACACCTCACGCACAGACACGCCAGCACTCAGATCCGCAAAACCAATAATCCCCGCCGCCAGCCTGGCGTCACCATAAATCCCGCTTGCACTCTGCGCAGCAATTCCCTGAACAAACTCAACCTCGCCAACAGACGCCATCACCGCCGGTCCATCCTTGCGATACATAGCGCTGCACTCAACAAACACCGTCTCAGTAATGTTGTGCCCACCGTCCCGGGTATCCGACAACAACTCATCCAACAGATAACGACTATCCGGCCGCTCCCACAAATGATGATGCGGATCACAAATAGCCAACTCCGGCTCCAAAACCTCTTCCTGAGTCTTCGCCAACCAATCCTCACGCACGGTCGTCATTTGATTCTCCAACTCTGATTAGGTCATCCAAATTTAGAGTGAGCATACATCCCACGTAGGGGTGTCTGCGATAGCTGCACCCCGGAGGCCGCTAAGTCATCACCAACCTGCATCGATAGCGAACGCAAGATGCGAGCCGTCGTGGTGTTGGGCGCCACGTTTCAGTCGGATGTCATATCCGGGCGCAGCTATCGCAGCCTCCCCTACGACTGGCTCTTCAGCGCCCGCGCTAAATGCGCAACTGGCAGATGCCCGTTCCCGGATTTCAGCGCCCAGCGCTATATGCCCGTGCGGCAGGCACCAGACACGGCCCACGCACGCGCAATCAAATCAATTGACCCATCACCACCCACCGGCAACGCATCACGCACACTCTCTCTCAGCACCTCAAGCGCCCCCTCATCCAGCGACATCACATACGTCGGTGCAGACCCCTGACCACCCGTAAACGGCACCCAGTAGTCGTCAAAATTCACAAAGTGAGCCGGCGCGTCGACTGCTCGCACCTCCACGTTAACCAACCCAGCCGCCTCGAAATGCGCCTTCAATGCCGCGGGCTCGCACAACGGCGGCTCACGCAACCCCTCATCAAACCGCGCCGACTCCGGATCAAGCGCCACCGCCGCATAATCTGCATCTCGCCCGCATAATCCCAGACATATGCCGCAACCGTTCCGCCCGGCCGCGCCACGCGAGCCATCTCCGCTATACCCGCCCTCACGTCCGGAATGAAGTTCAACACCAGCCCAGAAACAACCGCATCGAACGCATCCGACTCCACCGGAAGATCCTCAGCACTACCAACGGAGAAGCTAACTCGATCATCCCGAACAACATCCCTCGCCCGCTCAATCAACCCCTCCGAAGGGTCAACACCAACAACCCTCTAGGGTGCGCAGTTCGACAAGATCGGCAGCGTAAGCTCACCAGTCCCCGAACCAACATCTAACCATCGCGAACCCGCCTCAATTGACAACCACTCAAGAAAAACAGGCGCAACCAGCCGACTCCACCGCCCCATGTACATCTCATACGCCCCACCACTACTGAAATTCGCACTACTGGTACTTGAAGACATCCACCCACGCCTCTTCACTAGCTAACTTTGCGCGTATAGTAAGCCAACTCAAACTAACGACCACCATCACCTGCGGCTGCTAAAGTGCCCGTACGGCAGGTACACATGACCGAACTCCAAATCACCGACGACAAACACGTCAGAACCCTCCAACTAAACCGCCCTGAAAAAAAGAACGCCCTCTCGCAAACCCTCGCATGGGACCTCGTTCGCGCCATCGACGAAGCATCAGCAGACGACGACGTCTGGGTCGTCGCAATCACCGGCAGCGGCGACTCCTTCTGCTCCGGCCTCGACCTCACGCCGGAAGGAAACGAACCAGACACCGGTATCAGCTCTGAGCGCCAGTCTCTCCTGGAAGACCTCAGATGGGTCGGCCACCTCCCGCTCGCATTGCGCGAGCGCTGCGATAAGCCGGTAGTCGCCGGTATCAACGGCGTTGCAGCAGGCGCAGGACTCGCCATTGCAATGGCCTGCGACATCCGACTCGCCGCTCAAAGTGCATGGCTCTTCCCCGGCTACTCCCGAATCGGCGCGTCTCCCGATGGCGGCCTCTCCTACACACTCCCGCAAGCCATCGGCTATGAACGCGCCATGCGCTTCCTGCTCGAAAGCAAACGAGTCGACGCCGTAGACGCCCTTGCGCTTGGCCTAATCGGCGAAGTAGTCCCCGACGATCAGTTCCAGGCCCGCCTCACCGAATACTGCCTCGAACTAACCGCCATCTCACCCACAGCAGCCGCACTCACCAAAAGAGTAGTCCGAGAAGCAACAAAAATCGACCTCGAAGCCCAGGCCCGCTACGAGTTACAAAGCATCGGCAAAGCCTTCGAAACAGAAGACGGCAAAGAATCCCGTGCCGCCTTCCTGGAACGCCGCCCCCCCAACATCACCGGCCAGTAAGATTTATCCCCTCGCCCCCCGGGAGAGGGCCAGGGTGTGGGGGCTGCTCCTCTTCCGCTGCCCTGCGGCCAATGCCTGCATGGCAGATGCCCTATGCCCGTGTGGCAGACACCTCATCACCCCGCCGCAACATCGGCCAGACCAGAGTCGCGACGCCAAGCGCAATCAACCCCTCAATCGACACAATCATCACCGCGCTAGATGCCCCAAACATACTCGCCATCAAACCAATATTCAGAATCCCAATCGGCCCAACGCCAATCCCCGCCGATAGCAACCCCAGCATCCGCGATCTCATCTCAAGCGGCGTCGCCATTAGCATCAGCGCCGACTGTGTCGACGAGAACGCGGCGTGACCCATCCCCCCAATGAAGACCAACGGCAGCGATAGCGCATACCAACCGGATAGCGAAAACAGAAGTGCAGGCACCAGATACAGGAACGCTCCGTACTGATAAACCCGGCCAAACTGCCTCGGAGCCATCTTGAGCGCGATAGTCGCTGCACCAATTAACGAACCGATGCCCTGAGACGACACCAGCACTCCCACCAGCAGAGGACTCACACCAAGCTCATCCTCGCCAATCACCGGAATCATGCTTCTGATCGGCGTCGACCAGAGATCGATGATCACGGTGATCGCCAGTATCGACATGATCACTCTTTTAGACCGCGCGAAGCTGAGTGCAGCGCCAAAATCAGCAATGAAATTCGGTCTGTTGGCCGGCAATTTGGGACGGTGATACCTAACCGTATAGACCAACCCCGCAGCGAACAGGTAAACCAGCACGCCTAGGAAATAGACGCCCTCGATGCCCACAAACTGCAGCATCCCACCGCCTATCACCGGGCCCAACGCCAGTGACGATGTAAGCAACGCAGCGTCCAACCCGATAGCGCGACCCACCCGAGAACTAGGAACACTATCCGCCAACATCGGCTTACGAAGAGAGAACTCCGTCGTCATAGCAACGCCGTTGATGAACACACCAATCACAACGTGCCAGATCTCCAGCCGATCTTGCAGCGCCAACACCCCAAGCACCGCCGCAGTCACCGCCATGATCCCGAACACCAGGATGAACATGACCTTGCGATTGAACCTGTCCGCCACCACCCCAAACGCCAGACCAAACGGAATCAAAGGTGCCCGCTGGATGAAAAACATCATCGCAACGTAAAAAGCGTTCCCCGTCTCCTGGAACACGAATATCGCAATCGCCAGCGTCTCAAGCTGCCGCATCCCACCAAGAATCATTCCAGACAGCAAAAGCTTCCTGAAATTCAAGTTCGACCAGAGCGATTGATCCTCTCGATTAGCCATCACAAAGGCGAGCGCCTTGTCCCTTCGCCCCCCGGGAGAGGGCCAGGGTGAGGGGGCTGCTCTGCCCCGCGCTTGTCCCCTTTCTCACAGGGAGAAGCCCAGGTCGTGGGGACCGATCTTCTTCCACCGCCCGCTGGCAATACCCGTGTGGCAGGCACCCCATCAACATGTAGGGGCGTCTGCGATAGCTGCCCCCGGCTCCACGCCGCCTCGCGGCCAATGCCTGCATGGCAGATGCCCGTGCGGCAGGCACTCAATCCAGCACCGCCGCCGTCACCGCGTTCACAAACAGATCGGAATTCGTCCGTCCGCTTACGCCATCCACCAGCGACAACGTCACAGCGAAGTACACACCCACCAAGTCGTAAGTAGGATCAACCCACATAAACACACCACCCGCGCCCGGATGATTGAACGCCTCTGGAGACATCCGCGTCCCCGGAAAGCACTTCCAGTTATCACCAGCAAAAATATTCCAGCCGTACTCCCAATTCGCCTCCGCATGAATCTCACCGAAGGCGTTCGCGCCAATGCCCACAATCTGATTTCGAGTCATCGCCGCAACAGTCGGTCCACTCAAGACCCTCCGCTCTCCGTAGGTCCCCCCATTCAGGAACATCTGCGCAAATATCGCAATGTCACGCGCACTGGACAATAGACCTCCCGCCGCGGAAGGCCGACCCAGTGACGACTCATCGATGATTCGCCCGAAAGGAACGTCCGAAGGACGCCTAACGACCTGCGCTTTCGCCTCCTCTGGGATGATGTAATAACTGTCTTTCATCCTCAGGGGGCCGAAAACTCGCTCCTCGGCAAACTCAGCTAACGACCGCCCACTAACTCGCCGCACAATCTCTCCAAGCAGCGTGTAGTTGCAGTTGCAGTAAGACATCTCCTCACCCGGCCCCATCGTCAACGGCGCCTCGTAATTGGCGAACAGGTCCTGGTGAATCTTCAAATGCTGGTTCGCCTCGCATTCCGGGAACTTCCCATCCCCGGAGATCGGCTCAAGAAAGCTGCCGAGATGTTCCTCAACAATCCCAGAAGTATGCGTCAACAGATGATGCACGAGAACACCATCCTTCCCCTCACCCTTAAACTCCGGGATGTAGTCCTGCACCGGCCGGTTCAACCCCAGCAGCCCGTCCTCTACCAGCGCCATCACGCAAGTAGCAGTAATCGGCTTAGTGACCGACGCAAGTGGAAAGATCGAATCCCGCTCCAACGGCGGCGCGTACGCCTCAGGCCCCAGCACCCCATACGCCTCATCGATAACCACCACACCCCGCCGCGCCACAAACGCAGCAGTAGCAGAAGTAGTCCCATCCACCACCCAGCCAGCCGTCAACTCCCGGACGCGCTCACCCCCCGCCGCAGACATCCCAGCCTCTTCAGCCGTCCCAGACCTAAACTCCATAATCCATCTCCTAATCCCCTCTCCCACCGGGAGAGGGCCAGGGTGAGGGGGCTTGTTCGCCGCACGGGCACGTGCCCGTGCGGCAGGCACCTTCTGCAGCCCTGCGGCCTATGCCTGTGCGGCAGGCACCTTCTCAAGCAGCGACTTCATCCCAAGCTCCGTCGCAATATCAATCGCCTCATCCTGCAACTCGCCGACCTTCTCGCGATCGTCATCGTTCGATATCAACATCTCCGCGTAATCGGGCATAGTCCACGCCAGCTCCGGCCGATATCCCGCATCCCTGCAGAACACCATCGCCGCCTCAAAATGTCCCGCCGCAACACTTGATTCACCTGACAAGTCGGCCAACAAGCCCAATAGATGATCGCCAGACAGTGAGTCCACATTCACCATCATTCCCGAAGAGGCCAACAGTTCTTCATAGAGTTCTCTGGCGTGGCTTGCGTCACGATTCGAAATCATATCGAGCGAAACTGACACCTGAAGTTGCCGCCGGGCCAATGGTGCGAGCGGAGGCCGGAGGTCGAGCGCCCTTCTCGCATATTCTCCTGCGTGCTCAAGGAAGTCTTGACGGCCAAGAATTCTTCCCGCAACTGCCAACAGAGCAACATTTCTGGCTCCCTGGTTTAATAAGTCGCCTACGCTGGAGTAGTCGCCGAGACCCGTGTGGCTCACAAACTCATCAATGCGTTCTGAATTCACAGTGGTTTGGGCTTCAAGAATCAGTTTTCGATACGCGACAAATTTGGCGCCTCTGATACCTGCGAGTCGGTCGGTCATTCCCCTCGCTTTCGTCCAGTTTCCGGTCACGAGACTGGTTGAGATAAGCGCAAGATAAAAGAGCGCCATGTGTGGACGATCATTTGTCCGTTCACCAGTCGCGAGCTCTAGCGTCGCTAGTGTTTCTGAGGTTTTAGAATCACCAAGTGCGGTCATTCCCATGCAGCCGAATATCGCCAGACCACTCGTGCGGGAGTTACGGGTGTTAGGAGTCATCTGTGCTATTTTCCTGAGGTATTCTCGGCCAGCTATAGCACATTCCTCCCACTTCAAATAGTTCCCATTAATGGCCCCTTGCTGGCCGTGAACCAGCGTGGCAATTTCCGTATCGCCAAGTGAACTGGCCAGCTCTTCAGCACGCTCAATATACGGTGTGGCCATCTCCAAATCTCCATCGCTGATGGCCACAATCCAACCATGCCTGATTTGTGAACGCGCCTCCCCCACGGTGTCGGTAGGCGCAAGCTCAACGGCCCTACCCGTCACACGGCTATGCCCTATCAGTCGATTCGCTGGAGGTGGTACTCGATCCGCAACCTCCAGCCCCTCAGCCTTAATCAACCCAAACGCAACATCCCTATCCAGCGTCACATCATGCGCCAGATAAACCCGCTTCTTCCCGCCCTCACCAAGCAACCGCTCAACGACATACCGCCCCCCGGCAAACGACGCAGGAACCTCCTCCGATTTACCCCCTCTCCCCTCGGGAGAGGGCTGGGGTGAGGGGGCTGCTGACTTTTCGCCGTCCCGCGGCAAGTGGCCGTCTGGCAAGACTTGGGGTGAGGGGGCTGCTCCGTCTTCGCTGGGCCCGTCTGGCAGAGACCCAGTACGAGGTCCGCTACGACCGGCTTCCGCCATTCCCTTAAAAGAAAGAGCGTCCTCATTCTCAGGATCGACACTCAAAACCGCACGCATGCATTCAAGCGCGGCATCCCAGTCACGACTCCGAAGAGCCGCCTCAGCATCATCAAGGAAGGCGTCAATCTGCCGCTGTACACGCTCAGTTGGCATAATGATCCGCATCATAAGCCAAGTTAGGTACTAGCGCGCTGTTTACCGCAGGATCATCCACGCCTGCGGATAAACCCTTCCCGATAGCGGGCAATCACCTCGAAGCCAATCCGCCCATACGCCTTCAGCGCGGCCTCATTGCCCGCCGCCACATTCAACCCGATGTGCTCCACATGCGGCATCAACTCCTGACACAAGCGCGCCGTAACCGCCGACGCCAACCCACGCCCCCGATGTTCCGGATGCGTCGCAACATTCGCCACCGCAGCGACCCCATAAGTGGGCGAGAAAACATGCACGCCAGCCGCGCTGATCAACCGACCACTCTCACGCACTCCAAAGTACGGCCCAACGTCCAGCATTGAAGAGTCGAATGAGTTCTTCTTAGTCGCATTCGCGTACACAGCGTCGTAAAGACTGCGAATCGCATCCACATCGTTGGAATCAAGCTGGTCAACACTCGACACGTCAACCGCAACCAGCAGGCCACGTTCTCGAAGTGACATCTTCCGATGCTCAACCATGTCCGAGTACCGGTAATGCCCATCCAACGCAGCCTCGGCCACATCACCAAGATGAATCTCAGTGAACTCAGGCAACCGATCAGCCACCGCCGCAACAAGCCCAGAAAGTGCCTCGTTCCCCGGCTCGCTAATCGCGTGAACCACCGGCACCTTGTACTTCGAAAACACCAGGCAAATCGCCCGAATCTCGCCTGCGACCACGGCCCCATACCACTTCGTGAAAGGCCAGAGGTCATCCTCTAAATCACCAAGCCCATACACAAACAACTCAGGATTCGACCGCAGATACGCCTCAATCTGGGCGCGGTCCATCAGTGGCAAGTACTCCATACGTCGCACCTACTCCGGCTTATGCGCCTTAATCGAAAACATTAGCGGCACAAGATCATGCCACTGATCTGGCAACCGATAATGCCCATTCTCGTCAACGATCATGCCCGGTAGAGGCTCCCAGTCCATCTCCTGGTGTTCCATACACGAATCAATCACGAGGCCAGCGTTAATCAGCGCCATCATGGTTTCACTCAGGCTGTGTGACCAGTTGTACTGTCGTGTGTTTTTAAGGCCGATCACGCCGTCCGCGTAGGAATAAGATTCGTCATACACACCCGGCGCACCGGAGTGAAAATATGGCACCTCCAGTACGAATTCGCCTGGCTTGACATCGTCTTGTTGCAAAGACCACATCAAAAGGGGTGGCCCTCCCGGATGTAAACATGCCGCCCGGCTTCAGAAAATCGGCAACAATCTGGCCCCACGCGTCAATATCTGGCAACCAGCAGATCGCGCCGTTCCCGGTGAACACAAAATCAAACTGCTCATTCACGATCTTTGGCGACTCGTAGAGATCTGTCTCGAAAAACCGACCCGGCACACCAGACTCCTCACTCAACCGACGCGCCGCCTTCACCGACTCGCCTAACAGATCGTTGCCCGTCACGTCAGCGCCAAGCCGCGCCAGTCCCAGCGTGTCCGTCCCAATGTGGCACTGAAGGTGAATCAATGACTTCCCGGTCAGATCACCAACTGCATCGATATCAATCTGATAAAGCGGCGATTTCCCGCTCTTGAACCCCTCGATATCGTAAAAGTCCGATACCCAGTGGCCTGCAACCCGCTCATCCCAGTTCGACCGATTCGCCTCGCCAAACTTGCCTAGCGGCATCAGTCGGCCATTATTTCGCGGACGGCCTTCTTGTAGCCCTCGCTGATCACGGTCACCTCAGCGGAGTAGGCCAGCAACAGCGTCCCGGCGTCCTTCCACTGGCGAGCCTGCGCAGAACTGGTGACCCGCATCGCAGTCGTCTTCCCATGCTTAGCCGCCGCCTCAAGAATCATCGTTCGCTTCTCGTCCAGCACCTTGTCCATGTCCGGCGTGCCGTACACCCCAAGACTCTGCGCGAGGTCTGTAGGTCCGAGCGTTAGACAGTCGATACCGTCCATCGCCGCAATCTCATCCAAATGCTCAAACGCCCCGCCACTCTCAAACATCACCGTGACAAACACGTTGCGATTGATCTCCGCCAGCCGACCAAGATCGTCGCCACCCGACTCAAAATCGTTCCCGGAACTGGCCCCAATCATCCCTCGTGAACCAACCGGGTTGTAGCGAGACGCCCGAACAATCTCCGCCGCCTGCTCCGGCGTGTCCACCTGCGGGCAGTGCAAGTTATAGACACCCGCATCCAACAACCGCGTAATCCACTCACGATTGCCATCCGGGGGACGCACCATGATCGGAAAATCCAACGCCCTCGAAAGAGCCGCCATATCCGCCACAGTCGACATCGATGGCGACGAGTGCTCCATATCAATCCGAGCAAAATCCAACCCAGACGCCTTCAGCAGCGTAAGAATCGCCGGATTTCGCACCATGTTGATCCACGTGCCAATCTGCACCTTGCCATCATCAACCGCCGTACGAATCGGATTCGATTTCATATTCCACACCTATCATCGTGTTCATTTCTTAAAATAGTTCCGCGAGTCTAACGTTCGTAGCCCTGAAACAGATAACCCCATCGTAATTCGCACCAAATAGACTCAGGCGCTATATGCGACTATCCCCCTCAAACATCTACCTCGGCGTCTCAGCCGTCACCGGCCTCGCATTCGTCCGGATGGCCACCACATCAGGCGTCTACGCCATCCGTGAAGCTGGCCTTGATCCACTTTAACTCGTGCTAATGGGCACAGTTCTGGAAGGCGCATACCTGCTATCTGAGCTACCCACCGGCATCCTCGCCGACAGCTACTCCCGCCGTTGGTCGGTAATCATCGGAATGCTGTTCACCGCCGGAGGATTCGCACTCTGGGGAGCAATCCCCGTATTCGAATCCATCCTCATCGCCAACGTGATCTGGGCCATCGGTGAGGCATTCGTCAGCGGAGCATGGGAGGCATGGATCACCGACGAAGTAGGCGAATCAGCCGCCGCTCCACTCTACCTGCGCGCAAAACAACTGCGGATGGCATTCGCCCTCGTCGGCCTGCCGCTGGCAATCGTCCTGGCCCTCGTCTCACTCCACCTCCCCTTCCTCGTTTCCGCCTCGATCTACCTCGCAATCGCAATATTCCTCATCGCCGCCGTGAAAGAGTCGTTCATCCCCACACGCGCTCCTGGAGCCGGCTTCATATCAGTCTTAAAAAAGACAGTAGGGGAGACCGCAAAAGCATTCCGAGGACGCCGCTTGCTCCTACTCTTACTAGTAGCAGCAATGCTGTTCGGCGCCGCATCCGAAGGCTTCGACCGACTCGGCGTAGCTACCTGGCTACAGAAACTCACCCTCCCAGAGCTGTTCGGTCTCGACCCCATCGCATGGTTCGCAGTCTTCAGCGCAGGCGGAATCATCATCGGCCTCGGCGTCACAGAGATCCTCAAACGCCGCGTCGATGTCGGGAGCGAACGAGGCATCACCATCGCCCTCATCCTCGTCACATCCGCACTGGCAGTAGCCATGGCCGTCTTCGGCCCCTCAGAACTCTTCTGGCTCTCGCTAATCGCCATGTGGACCGCCCACGCAATGCGCAACGCCTACGACCCCCTCTTCCTCGTCTGGATCAACCGGGACCTCGACCCCCAGATCTGCGCCACAGTAATCTCAGCCTTCGGCCAGGGCGACGCCATCGGACAAGTCTCCATGGGCCCAATAATCGGCTGGATAGGAGTAGCCCGCTCCCTCTCCACCGCAATAGTCACCTCAGCCGCATTCCTAATCCCCTCAATAGGAATCTTCGCCATGGCATCCAGACGACAGCGCGATCAAACCATCGATGGCCCCGATAAGTCACCCTGAGGCGGGAGGTTCCGCGACCAACGAGAGGGTCTCTGCCGGATATGGCCGCCATTTGATGCCCATCAACCTACAACCATCGCATTCGCACGCTTCTCCCTCTCCCATCTGGGGAGAGGGCCAGGGAGAGGGCGCTTTTCCGCCCCCGACTACCGCGTCCCACATCAACCAACCAACCCTCGCCGTCCGCCCCCCTGCTTCCAGCGCCCCGCGCTCAATGCCAGTACGGCAGGTACGTCTTCAGCGCCCCGCGCTCAGTGCCCGTGCGGCAGGCACATTGACACATTTCCGTGTCGATGCCAGCATTGGCGTCCCAAGCGCACGACCAATCGCGGCCAACAAGCCGCAAAAAATATCCAGACGCCGAAGCCAAGGACAGCACAATGCCCGACCGATTCCAGAACTACATCGCCGGAGCGTGGGTCGACCCATCAACCGAAGAGTACGTCGCCTCCATCAACCCCGCCGACAACTCAGACATAATCGGTGAATTCCCATCATCATCACCCGGCGACGCCGCAAGCGCGATCTCCGCAGCAGATGAAGCGTTCAAGTCGTGGGGCAAGTCATCTGGCGTAGGCCGAGGCGGATACCTCAACGCCGCCGCAACCTGGCTCACCGCCAACTCAGAAGAGTTCGCCCAGGCCATCACCCGCGAAGCCGGCAAAGCAATCCTCGAAGCCCGAGGCGAAGTTGGCCGAGCAGTCGCGATCTTGCAGTACTACGGCGCAGAAGGCATGAACCCCGTCGGGGACGTCGTCCCATCAGTCGACCCCAACATCCTCCTCTACTCCCGGCGCGTCCCACTCGGCGTCGTAGCCCTTATTACCCCGTGGAACTTCCCGCTCGCCATCCCACTCTGGAAAATGGCGCCAGCGCTCGTCTACGGCAACACCATCGCCCTCAAGCCAGCATCTGCCACCCCGCACGTCGCCAACCTCATCGCCAAGATGTGGGAAGCCGTCGACCTGCCCGCAGGCGTCTTCAACCACGTCTCAGGCTCCGGCCGCAACATCGGTAACGAGCTAGTTGGCAACGTCCGCACCCGCGCAATCTCCTTCACCGGCTCAACACCAGTCGGCCGAGGCATCGCAGTAGAAGCAGCCCGACAAAACAAGAAGTACCAGCTCGAAATGGGCGGAAAGAACCCCGTGATCGTGCTGGAAGACGCCAACCTTGAGCAGGCCGCAGAAATCACCGTCGCCGGAGCCATGAAGTACTCCGGCCAGAAGTGCACCGCCACATCACGAGCGATCGTCGTCAGCGGCGTAATGCAAGAATTCACCGACCTCGTGGTCGCCAAGACTGAAGCACTCGGAATCGGTGCCGGCAGCGACCCCGCAAACGTCATCATGCCCCTCATCGACGAGGACTCACGCAAGAACGTCGTCGACTCTGTGGGACGAGCAGTCTCTGAAG
>Ga0209402_10001199_pt1 | contig 29002 bp, 28 predicted proteins | sample ArcticOcean_MG_C_3_FD_187437 | JGI IMG/M metagenome (GOLD analysis project Ga0209402, IMG submission 187437) | Marine microbial communities from western Arctic Ocean - ArcticOcean_MG_CB8_126 (SPAdes) (version 2) | ecosystem: Environmental > Aquatic > Marine > Oceanic | place: Arctic Ocean... | reverse complement strand
CTTTATCTGATAAAATTTTTAAATCTTTTTCAGTTTTTTTAGCTATTTTTACTTCTTCTTTAAATTGTTTTTTTGTTCTTTCGTATTTTTTTTCAAACACTTTATCTGGCAATATTTTTAAATCTTCCTTTGCGGTTTCAAGGAATGTGCTTTCTTTTTCTAGTAAATTTTTTGGTATTAAATTGCTTTGCTTAATTTTAGGATACAAAACATAGGTTAAAAAAATCAGAATTATACCAATTAATATAAGGGAAAATTGAATAATACTTTGTTTTTGACTTGTCATTTAATTCCTTTACTTAAGCAGTGATGCAAGTGAAGAATTCCTACTAATTTTTTAATTTTTTTATTAATGTATAGATTTTGCGTAACAAGGAGAGAGGTAATTTTACGACTATTCATTTTATCCACCGCTGATAGTGCGGTTGCAGAATCGCTAATCCAATTTGGATTTTTATTATATACTTTAGAAATTGTTTTTTTATAAAGGTTATTGCTATTACGCCTGACGTCTCCATCTGTAATTAAATTTATTTTTCCATTTTTTTCTTTTACACAAACAACACCTAATTTTTTATTAGTCATTTCTTTTATTGCTTTTTCCATTGTTGTATTTGCGGCAACAATTGGAATTTCATTTGTTTTTGCCATTATTTCTTTTACTTGGATTAGAGCTGTAGCTAAAGTTCCGGAAGGATGGGTGGCTACAAATTTTTTATTTGTCCATTTTTTTCTTTTCATACAAGCTATTGATAAAGAGTCTCCCCATGCAAGAAAGTTTATTGACGAAGATGTAGGAGCTAAACTGTGTCCAGCCTCCATAACTCTGGGAAGTAAAATTTTAATATTAGAATATTTTAATAACATAGAAGAAGGCTTACAGCTCACCCCAATTATTTGAATATCATGTCTCTTTGCGTACCCAAGGATACTATTTAGCTCTAAAGATTCTCCTGAAACACTTAAAATTAACATGACATCTTGATTTTTTTGGATTACACCAAGCCCCCCATGTTGTAAGTCGTTAGCCGCGAGTGCAACGCTGGGTGTACCTAAGCTTGATAAAGTAGAGGCAATTTTTAAACCTATAAGATAACTTTTACCCACACCAACGACCAAACATTTACCTTTAATTTTAGAAATTAAGTTAACAGCTTTAGAAAATTGTGAAGAAGAATTAAAGCTAGATGATAATTTTTTTAGTGCATTAATTTCAGTCTGCACTGTTTTTTTTGCTATCTGTAAATCTTTATTCATCAATGTTGAAATATGTCTTCTGTAAATCCACTTTGATCTAATTTAATTCTGGTTTTTAAAAATTTAATAGAGTTTAGATATAGTTCTTTTCTATTTTCCCTAATTAACATTTTGTTGAGGTCATCTTTTATTTTGTGTAAATAAATAACATCGTTGCTACAGTATTGAAGTTGTGCATCTGTTAATTCATCTAGATTTTTATTCCAATCACTGCTACCAAGTCTTTTATCTAATTTTTTTCCACAAAATTCTAAAACTAAATCTTTTAAACCATGGTTTTGAGTATAAGTTCTACATAGTTTGCTTGCTATTTTTGTATCAAATATATTTTGGATATCACATTTAAGAAAGTATTCTAAACCTGAAATATCATACCTTAAATAATGACCAATTTTTGTAATTTTATTATTTTCTAAAATTTTTATAATATTTGGAGCTTTATAATTCTTTCTATTTGGTTGAATAATATATGCATCGTTATTTCCAGTGCTAAATTGTACTAAACTAAGTTTATCTCGGTGTGGAATTTGTAAGCCTGAACCTTCAGTATCAACTGCAATACTAGAATGCTTTTCCAATTCTTTTAAAGCATCAGTCGAAATATCATCTTGAAACTTATAAATTTTAGTCATACCTAAGCTCATATATAATGTTAATGTTATCAAAATGCAAAAAAATCAGAAAATAATAGCTATTTTTGGTGCAGGTGGATTCCTAGGCAAACATTTAATGCGTGAACTAACCAAGTTAGACTATCGAGTTAAGGTCGCAACACGAAATCCTTATCTTAAAGGATATTTAAAACCTTTAGGCAATCCTGGACAAATTGAGCTTTTTAAAACCAATATTTTTAATACTGATAACGTGAAACAGGTTTTAGAGAATTGCGATCTTGTTATAAATCTTGTGGGTATTCTCCATGAAACAAAAAAGCAAAAATTTAAAAAGATTCATGGGACTTTCCCATATTTACTAAGCAATTTATGTAATGGGTTTGGAATAAAAAATTTAGTTCATGTTAGTGCTTTAGGAGTTAAAGAGGAGCACCCATCGGAGTATATGCAGTCTAAATTTGAGGGAGAAAAAAATATACAAGAAAACTTTAAACCTTCTGTTATTTTAAGACCATCTATAGTATTTGGTCCAGAAGATAAGTTTTTTAATACTTTCGCATCACTAGCGCAATTTTCTCCAATGCTTCCATTGGTTGGAGGAGGTAAAACAAAATTTGCACCTATTTATGTTGGGGATGTTGCAAAAGCTATTGCTAAGGGGTTGGAGCTAAATAATTTAGAACCTAAAATATATGAGCTAGGTGGACCTGAAAACTATTCTTTTAAAGAATTGATGGAAATTTTATTAACTGAAATTAAAAAGAAAAGATTTTTAATCCCTATTCCTTATAGGTTTGCAAAATTTCAATCTTATTTTTTACAAATGATGTCGAACCCACTTTTAACACCTGATCAGGTAGAATTATTAAAACACGATAATGTTGTTTCTGGGGAATACCCAACTCTAAATGATCTTGGAATTACAGGGACCCCTATCCAAAGTATTTTACCTAAATATATTTACAGATTTAGAGCGGGCGGTCAATTTGGTTAAAATTATAAGCCATATCCACCAGGAATAATCACATAGTGTATAGCTAAGACAATACCCACAGAAACACTTAAACCAAAAATCATTTTAACAAAATCTTTACCGATAAGTGGAAACACATATTTAAATTTGTACTCTTTATTCATTGTAGATATCGCAAGCTCTCTTCCGCATAATAATCCAACGAAAACCCATGTCGTTGACATAGGAAGATCATTTAATTCTTTAAAATAATAAAGCACTACAGCATAAATTGTATTAATGATAGTTGCTGATCGCGCATATCTTGTTCCAGTTTTATCTAAAACAACTTTTTGAATTGGTCCACCTTGTATATAAAAAATATAAAAAAGAAGAATTGTAAAATAAGCAAGAACAATTGTTAATAAATAAATATCAATTTGTCTTGGTAAATAAACTGCAATATTTGCAACGTCATGAGAAAGCCAAGCTGCCCATAGATAGGCAGAACTAACCCAAACAGAGTTACGCCAAAATGCAATGCTTTTTTCTCCAGTTACTTCGTCAAATTTCTCATTTATAAATTTAGAAATAACAATCCAACAAATATAAGCTGTGCCAGCTGCAATACCATAACCAATAATACTCTTCATAAGCATTTTCTCTAAAACAACGGTTGAGGCAAATGCGGATAAAACTAAGAAGGTTGTAGAAACTGGAATTCCTATTCTGGTAAGCAATAATAATATTCCAGGTGCAACTGCGTGATACCATTGAATTTCTTGATATGGAATTCTTGTTAATCGCCCGTATGAAATATCCCCATCATAAGCCCACCAACCATAGGTTATAGTAACAATCATCGCAAAAGAAGCAGTTGCAGCTAATGTGTACCACTTAAACCACTTTTGCTTGGAAGCTATAAATGTTCCTAGTGTTTGAATAGAATCGTTACCAATTACAGACCAACCTGCTAAAGCGAAACCAATGATTGTGTAAACTAACGTAAGATCCATTTTTAAAACATTTGTATATTTTTTCTTTAATATTACAATTTAAATATTAATATTTATACTACCCTGAGTTTAATTTTATATGAGCGCTTTTAACAAAATTTAATTCCAAGAAATAAAATTTATAGATAAAATGTTAGATCAGATAGTTGACAATATCTTTACAATCATTCACAGATACCCATATGGAACATTTGATAGAAGAAATAGTATGGTTGCAGGACAAAGGTTGGCTTAGAGGTTTTGTCTTTGGTTTAGTCCATACAATAATACCACTTATTGGTTTTTACTCTGGATGGAGCATCAATAGAACATTAAAAATTGTTTCAAATGGTTATGTGGCTGGAATTTTTGGAGTAGTTCTAGCACATGTCATAGCAGATTATATTGCGGCAACACTAGATCCAGAGCTTAGATCTGCAGCAATAGGAATTGTTTTAGGGGGATTGGTGCCTTTACTTCTAGTTCCGTTATTAGATAAATATATAGTTAAAAGCAAACACCATATTGCGGTTGGTGATCATGAAGATCTTAAAAAGGATTTAAGTAAAAAACATAAATAAAATGACAACTACTTCATTAACTTTAGACGAAATTTACGATTTAGCTAAAAAAACTTTATTGGCAAATGGTTGTGATGACGAGACAAGTTCTATCCTAGCTGATTTAATCATGAAAGCTGAAAGAGATGGTTCATTATCCCATGGATTATTTAGATTGCCAGCTTATGTCGCTGGACTTAAAAGTGGAAAAATTAATGGAAAAGGAAGACCTGAAGTTAAGAAGATCTCACCAAGTATAATTAAAGTTTTGGGAAACAATTGTTTAGCACCAATGGTTCTCAATAAAAGTTTACCAGAATTAATTAAAGCAGCTAAAGAAAATGGAGTAGCTGTTTTAGCAATTAATAATTCACATCATATGGCTGCGATGTGGCCAGAAACTGAAGCTATAGCAGAAGAAGGTTTAGTTGCTTTGGCGTGCACTTCTTATAAACCTTCAGTGGCTCCAGCCGGTGCAACAAAACCTTTGTTTGGAACTAATCCAATTTCTTTTGCCTGGCCACGTCCGGGTAAAACTCCTGTTGTTTACGATATGGCCACAGCATCGATGGCAATGGGAGAAGTCCAAGTTGCTAAAAGAGAAGGTCACAAAGTTCCTTTAGGAACTGGTCTTACGAAAGATGGAAAAGAAACTATTGATCCAGCAGAAATTGCAGATGGTGGGGTTTTGCTTCCTTTCGGTGGTTACAAAGGATCAGGAATTGCAATGATGGTAGAGTTGCTGGCTGGAGCTTTAGTTGGTGATAATTTTAGTTTTGAAACAGCAACTAAAGATAATAATGATGGTGGACCTCCAAGTGGAGGAGAATTTATATTAGCAATATCTCCTGAAAAGATTGTTGGTCCAGGTTGGGACAAACATGCTGATCAATTTTTTAGCAAAATGTCAGGAATGGATGGTGTGCGATTACCTGGAGAAAGACGTCATAAAAATAGGTTAGATCTTAGTTCAAGAAAAATTAATGAAGATTTAATTAAAAAAATTAAGACTTTGTCTAAGTAAATTACGCTGATTTAATTTTCTTTTCGTATACTGGCAAATCTTCCTCAGTAATTTGATCTTCTTCTTTAGCGTTCTTAGGTTGAAAAGCATATAAAACGTGAAGTTTACAATAAGGAAATTTATCTATAGATTTTCTTCCGCAAAAGTAAAATTTTTCCTCATATGGGTGACCTATAGGCCATCTGCAAGTTTCGTCATTTAGTTCTTCAAGCTGTTTTGGATTTTCTGGTTCAAAATTTTTGTCTAATAACAAAGCTTTAAATTTTGCTTTTCTCCCTAATTTTTGTTTTTTAGATTCAGGTACACTATTATTTTCTGTATTTGTTTTAGATATTATTTTTCTTGATGCCGCTCTTGCTTCTAAATTTAATCGATGTGCTTTACCTATAACGGCGTTTCTAGTTGTTGAACCGATCAAAGTAGCTATTTGACTAGCAGTATGACCTTTTTTCCAAAGCTCTTTTAATTTTTCTTCTCTTTCAGATGTCCAGCTCATATTTAATATAAATTTAATATAAGCTGATTTAAGCTACTATATGTCGTACTTTCAATAAAAAAAATACCCTATGTGGATATGTTATTAACAGGGGTTTAGTAAATACCCTTTCTTTATTTATTGTTCTTTTAATATATAAACTTTTCTTAATGGTTGAATTTGAAAATAAATATAAAATTTACGAGCAAAAAATTGGTTTTGTTAACTGGATTGGTTTTTGGACTCTCTATAAAAAGGAAGTATTGAGATTTTTAATTGTAGTTATTCAAACAATTATATCCCCACTAGTAACCTCTCTTCTATTTTTGCTTGTTATCTCTTTAGCTATAGGAAATGATAGGGGTAATGTTTTAGGTTTTCCTTTTATAACTTTTCTTGCACCCGGTTTAATTGCAATGCAAGTTATTCAGCAAGCTTTTTCTCATTCATCTTCATCGATTATGATAGGAAAAATTCAAGGAAATATAGTTGATATTTTATATGCTCCATTAACACCAGGAGAGGTTACATTAGCCACAAATTTAGCTGCTTGCACCAGAAGTGTTCTTATTGCTTTAGTTTCTATTATTGTATTTAGCTTCATAATTGAACTGCATATTTATAATTTTTTCTATATTCTTATATATACACTTTTAGGATCATTTATTTTAAGTTCTGTTGGATTTATTATTGGATTGTGGGCTGAAAAATTTGATCATATGGCTTCAGCGACAAACTTTATAATAGTTCCTCTTTCTTTTTTATCAGGCACTTTTTATTCAATTGAAAGATTGCCGGCTATTTTAAAAAATGTCAGTGAATTAAATCCATTTTTTTATATTATAGATGGCTTTAGATATGGATTTTTAGGTACATCTGATGGATCAATAAAATTTGGTCTTTTTTATCTTATTATATTAAGCTTCGTTACTTGGTTTGTGGCGTATATTTTGTTTAAAAAAGGTTATAAAATAAAATCTTAATTTATTTATGAGTTCTGTTCTTGGCACATACGCAAGGAAAGATATTTGTTTTACTGAGGGAAAAGGTAGTTATCTTTTCACAGAAAATGGAGATAAATATCTTGATTTTGTTCAAGGTATTGCAGTTAATATTTTGGGACACTGTCACGAACATCTGGTTAAAACAATCCAAGGTCAATCTAAAAAGCTATGGCATGTCTCCAATGCTTTTGTTATTCCAGAGCAAGAAAGATTAGCCAAAAGATTAACCGACAACACATTTGCTGATTTTGTTTGTTTTCAAAATTCTGGAACAGAAGCGACAGAAGCAAGTATAAAAATTGCTAGAAAATATTTTCACAAAATTGGAAAACCTGAAAAAAATAGAATAATAACATTTAAAGGTGCTTTCCATGGAAGAACTTTAGCTGCTCTATTTGCCGCCAGCAACCCGAAACACACTGAAGGTTTTGGACCTAAAGTCGATGGCTTTGACCAAGTCCCTTTTGCTGACCACGAGGCTATAAAAAAAGCTATTAATAAAAATACGGCAGCAATTATGGTAGAAACTATTATGGGTGAGGGGGGAATTAAGATTGTTCCTGATTTTTGCCTAAAAGGTTTACGAGAATTATGTAACGAACATGAAATACTTTTAATTTTGGATGAAGTACAAAGCGCTTACAGAACAGGAAATTTTTTTGCTTTTGAACCCTCTGGAATAAAACCTGATATAGTACCAATAGCCAAAGGAATAGGAGGAGGCTTTCCTTTAGGAGCATGCCTAGTTACAAAAAAAGTTTCTGTTGGAATGACTGCCGGAACACATGGCAGTACTTTTGGAGGAAATCCACTAGCAATGGCGGTAGGAAATGCTGTGTTAGATATTCTTTTTGAAAAAAATTTTTTAAACGATGCAAAAAAGAAAGGTGAATATTTTCAACAAGGGTTAAGCAAAATAAAAGAAAAATATCCAAAAGTTATTCAAGAAATAAGAGGAGTAGGCTTAATGATAGGTTTAAGAATGGCAGTAGATAATACTGAGTTTATAAAAAAACTTATGGATAATAAAATGCTAACTATTAAGGCAGAAGAAAATGTTATAAGATTGTTTCCTCCACTTACAGTAAACAAAAATGAATTAGATGAAGCAATTAAAAAAATTGAAGCAGTTTGCAAGGGAATGAATTGATTATGAAAAAATTTATAAATATTTCAGATATAAAAAAAAAAGAGCTAAGACTTATTATAGATAACGCTAAATTAAGAAAAGATAGTAGATCTAGTTTAAATAAAAATGCAATAGATCAAGACGCTCTAATGGAAGGAAAAATTTTAATCATGATTTTTGAAAAACCTTCAACAAGAACTAGAATTTCTTTTGATCTTGGAGTTAAACAATTAGGGGGTAAATCTTTGATTTTAAATCCAGACGAAATTCACTATGGAACTGGAAATGAAAGTTTATACGATACTGCAAAAATTTTATCACAATATGCAGATATTGTTATGCTAAGAACTCACGCTCACAAAAATGCTGTTGAATTTTCTAAATATTTGGAAGTGCCTTTGATTAATGGTTTAACAGATTTAAGTCACCCTTGTCAGATAATGTCAGACATAATGACGTTTGAAGAACTTAAAGGGCCAATTAAAAATAAAAAAATTGCGTGGCTTGGAGATGGAAATAATATTGTTTATTCATTAATTGAAGCAGCAGTACAATTTGATTTTGAATTAAGAATTGCTTCACCCAAAGGATATGAGCCAAATAAAAATATTCTTCAATGGGCTAAAAAAAATAATGGAAATATATTACTTACAAGAGATCCTTTAAAAGCAGCAAGCTCAGTCGATTGTGTTATGACTGATAAATGGATTTCAATGGGAGACAAAACAAATGCAAATAAAAAGAAAAAAGTACTTAAGCCTTATCAGGTAAATAAAAAAATAATGAAAGTAGCAAACAAAGACTCGATTTTCATGCATTGCCTTCCAGCTAGTAGAGGGGAAGAGGTTACCAATGACGTAATTGATGGAAAACAATCTGTTGTGTGGTTAGAAGCTTTAAATAGAATTCATGCTCAAAAAAGTATTATAGAATGGTGTCTTAAATAAATACTTAGTTTAAAGGTAAAGGGCTATCCGAATTTTCATTAATATATAAAATTATTGCAGCTCTTTCCTTGACATTTTTTAATCCCGCAAAAGACATTTTAGTTCCTTTTACCCATTTTTTTGGTTTTATTAAAAAACCATTCATTTCCTCAAATGACCACGGTTTCGCATATGCTGCCATTGCCTTTGAATATTTATAATCTGAAATGCTACCAGCTTTTCTTCCAATAACTCCCCACAAAGCTGGACCAATTTTATTCCCTCCACCTTGTGCAATGCTATGACAAGCTGCGCACTTTTTAAAAATTTTCGCACCGTCAGAAGCATTCACAGAAGCAAATATCGCCATAATATCTCCAGATTCCGAATTTACTTCAGTAGATGTTGTGCTAGCAACAGTAACTACACTATCAACTTGATATGCAGATTTTTCAGGTTTTTCTACGAGAAATATTACATCTGTAATTTTATTAATTCCCAAAACCAGGAATATTGCTATTGCGATTGAAACAATTATTTTATTCATTTTAAAAAAGCTTTTAAATTTAGTACAATTTAGATCTAAGATATATCATGACTTACAGTGAAAGAAATAAGCTTTAGTAAGTTTATTTTGCGACCGTTAGACGCATAAATTTGTTATTTATGAAAAATACTGCAATTATAATACCTGCTCGGCTAGATGCAAAAAGATTTCCAAACAAGCCTTTGGTGAAAATTAATAATCTACCAATGATAATGCATGTTTATAATAGAGCCAAAGAAGCAAAAGTAGGCAATGTCTTTGTTGCAACACCAGATGATGAAATTTATGATCTTGTTAAATCTTACAAAGGTGATGTTTTTAAAACAAAAAAAAACCACACTTCAGGCAGCGATCGAATTTATGAAGTATATGAAAAAAACTTAAAAACTAGTGTAGATTTAATAATTAATCTTCAAGGAGATATGCCGAATATAAAACCAAGCTCTATATTAAAATTAGAAAAACTAACGCGAGATACCAAAAGTGAAATAGGTACATTAGCTTCACCTATTCAAGATATTCAAGAAAATGAAGATATTAATATAGTCAAGGTAGATTTGGAAAAAAAATTAGAAAATAGCAATTTTTTAATTGCCAAAAATTTTTTTCGTAAAAAAGCAGATTTAAAAATCCAAAATCTATACCATCATATAGGTATTTATGCATTTACGAGTAATGCTTTAACAAAATATGTAAATCTTCCAAGATCTAGGTTAGAAATAGAAAGAAATTTAGAACAAATGAGAGCACTAGAGAATGATATAGTAATCAAAGTAGGCTTAAGCGATTCTATGCCATTGAGTGTAGACACAGAGAATGATTTAATAAAAGTAACAAAAGAAATGAATTAATATGTCGAATAAAGTAAAGATTGCATTTCAGGGAGAAAAAGGAGCCTATTCACACTTGGCTTGTTTAGAACTTTTTCCAAGCGCAGAAGTTACGGCTTGCCCTACTTTTGAAGAAACCTTTCAAATTGGAAATGAGAGCTCAGAATATAAAATTATAATACCAATAGAAAATTCTTTAGCGGGTCGTGTTGCTGATATACATTATCTTATACCAAAATATAAACTTCAAATCCATGCTGAACATTTTCAAAAAGTAAATCATAATTTGCTTGGTGTTAAAGGTTCGAAAATAAAAAATATTAAAACTGTGAGAAGCCATTCTCAAGCAATTGACCAATGTAAAAAAGTAATTAAAGAGTACAATTTAAAATCAATAATTTCAGCTGATACAGCGGGATCTGCTAGGTACGTTTCTGAAAAAAATGATAAAACTGATTCAGCTATTGCATCAGAACTTGCAGCAAAAATTTATAATTTAGAGATTTTAAAAAAAAATATAGAAGATGGGTTAGGTAATGTTACGCGTTTTTTTATAATGGGAAAACAATCAAAACATCCGGAATTTGGAAATAAAAAATATATTACAAGTTGTATTTTTAAATTAAAAAGTATTCCAGCTGCACTCTACAAAGCCTTAGGAGGTTTTGCGACTAATGGTGTAAACCTAACTAAATTAGAGAGTTTTGCTGTAAAAAATACATTTGACCAGGTAAATTTTTATATAGATATAGAGGGACATATAGAAAACCCATCTCTACAAAAAGCACTAGAAGAATTAGGTTTTCATACTCAGAAATTAGATATTTTGGGGGTTTATGAGGCCCACAAGTATAGAATTAAAAATAAATAAACAACCTATACGTATATTGTAGTTCTTAATTTTATACTGATATAATAAAAGAGGAGGCTGACGACAGGTAGAATTTTTTGCATAACCCGGTCAGGACGGAAACGTAGCAGCCGCAACAGAATTTTTTAGGTTGTTGTTCAGTCTCCTTTAAAAAAATATGAAAAGTGATAACCATAAAGTTTTAGCACTAAAATATAGACCAAAAAATTTTAAAGAATTAATTGGTCAGGATATAATGGTGCAAACTATCACAAACTCAATCAAACTAAAAAAACTACCAAATGCATATTTGCTTTCGGGTATACGTGGTGTTGGAAAAACAACCACAGCTCGTTTAATTGCTAAAGCTATTAATTGTAATAAAAATTTTGTTGATCAAGAAATCGATGAACATTGTGACTGCAATAGCTGCGAAGAAATAGATAATTTTAAGCACCTAGATGTTTTAGAAATGGATGCGGCATCAAGAACTGGTATTGACGATATTAGAGAACTAATTGAATCTTCAAAATATAATCCAACAAGTGCCAAGTACAAAGTAATAATATTAGATGAAGTTCATATGTTGAGCAAGCAGGCGTTCAATGGACTTTTAAAAACTCTAGAAGAACCTCCACCACATTTAAAATTTATTTTTGCAACAACTGAAATAAAAAAAGTACCAGTTACTATTATTTCACGATGCCAGAGGTTTGATTTAAGCAGAGTTGCAATTTCTATTTTGTTTAAGAATCTGAAAAAAATTGTTAAAATAGAGAAAGGAAAAATATCAGACGCTGCACTTAAGCTAATTACAAAAGCTGCCGAAGGCTCTGTGCGTGACTCACTTTCTCTTCTTGATAGGGCTCTTATAAATCAACAAATTACAGAAAAAGAGGTAGATGAAATTTCTTTGAGAAAAATGTTAGGAATAGCTGATAGATCTAGAATTTTGGAATTGCTGCAGTTTGTTTTTAATGGAGATGAAAAAAACTCAATTCAAACACTAAAAGGTATAATCAACGAAGGTGTTGAACCAGAAATTTTTTTAAACGATTTAATGGAAATATTATATTTTATAATACAAACTAAAAATCTTGGAAACTTTGATACTGAATTATCAATATCAGAGTCAGAGATAGAAACAATTGCAATACTTTCAAAAAAAATAGAAACATCAACGCTCATGATGTTTTGGCAGTTTATTTTGAAGGGGATCGAAGAATTATCGATTGTTGCTAATCAAATCCTTTCTCTTGAGATGTTGATTGTTAGACTAATTCATCTAAAAGATATGCCTTCCTACGAAGAACTTTTAACCTCATTAGATAAAAATTTAATTGATTCTAATAATGAAAAAATAAACTTAGATAAAAAAATTGAAGTAAAAAATATTTCTAAAGACCAGATTAAAAATAAAAGCCAAGTTAAACCAGAATTAATATCGCCAAATCCAGAAATCGTTATTGAAAAAAAAAATAAAGAAATTATTTCTTCTTTTGAAGATTTAATTGAATTATCATCTAAAAATAAAGAAATAGAACTAAAATATGATTTAGAAAAAAATGTAAATTTAATAAAATTTTCACAAGGTAATATTGATATTAGTTTAAATGAAAGATTGGGAAAAAATTTTGTTAGAAACTTATCAGAATGTTTATTAAAGTGGACGAACAAAAGATGGGTAATTACTTTATCTAAACAACAAGGAAGTGAAAGTTTTTCAGAAATGAAGTTAAAAAAATCTAGCAAAATTTTAGAAAATGAAAAAAAGAGTGAAGTTTATAAAAAATTTAAAAATATCTTTTCAGATGGAGACTTGATAAAGGTTTCAAAAGAAGATTAAAAATATGACTAATTTTTCAGATTTAATTTCCCAAGCCAAAAAAATGCAAGATAAAATGAAAGAAAGTCAGGAAATTTTAAAAAAAATTGAAGCAGAAGGTATCTCGGGTGGTAACTCCGTTCGAGTTATAATGAATGGCGATGGAGAGCTTAAAAAAGTTTATTTAGATGATAGTTTGCTTAAAGAATCAAAAGAAATTATAGAAGATCTTATTGTAGCGGCTCATAATGATGCAAAGTTGAAGTTAAAAAAAAAAACATCTGAAGAAATTTCAAAAATTACAGGAGGTATAGATTTGCCTCCAGGATTTAAGCTTCCTTTTTAAATGGCAAATAATAGTGTTAAAGAAATAGAGGACCTTGTAAAGATAGTTAGTAAATTACCTGCGCTTGGCCCAAAATCAGCAAGAAGAATAGTTTTAAAACTTATAAATAATAGAGAAGAATTAATAAAACCTTTAACTAATACTTTGGCTCAAGTTTATAAAAATTTGAGGAGATGCAAAATATGTGGAGACTATTTTTCTGCAAATTCTAACTGTTTTTGTTTAAATAAAAGTTATGAGCAAATTTGTGTTGTTCAACAAATCCAAGACAAATGGACAATAGAAGAATCGGGAATTTATAAGGGCCATTATCATATATTAGGTGGAACCTTGCCCGCTTTAGAAAGTAAAAAAAATGATGGACTGCTAATCGCTTCGTTGATTGATAGAATAAGAGAAAATAAAAAAATCAAGGAAATAATAATTGCGTGCGGCAATACTATTGAAGGGCAAGTAACCTCACATTATATACAAGATAGTTTAAAGAATACAAAAGTAAAAGTTACTAAACTAGCCCAAGGAATGAGTGTAGGTACTGAAGTTGAGTTTTTAGATGACGGAACTTTAGTTGCTGCATTTAAAAACAGAGGCCCAGTAACAAACGACTAAATTTTTTTCAATAGTCTATTTAAGTGAAGAATAGGTTCGGTATAACCAGAAGGTTGGCTTCTTCCATGAAAAACTAATTCACATGCTGCTTTAAATGCAATAGATTTATCATAATTATCAGACATTGTTCTGTAGGAAGCGTAACCTTTTAAAGCAGGGTCTTTAATATTTTGCTTATCTACAATTTTAGCCATTTTTTTCATTGTTTTTAAAACTTGTTCTTTACTACAAACTCCGTGGTGTAACCAATTAGCTATATGCTGAGATGATATTCTTAAAGTAGCTCTATCCTCCATTAAACCTATATTATTAATATCAGGAACTTTTGAACAACCAACTCCTTGATCTATCCATCTAACTACGTAGCCTAAAATACCTTGTGCATTATTTTCTAGCTCCTTGGCAATTTCTTTAATCGACCAATTTGGTTTATGTACAATTGGTATTGCTAGAATATCAGAAATTTTTGTAGAAGTTCTGTTTCTTAATTCTTTTTGTTTAGCAAAAACATTTACTTGATGATAATGCAACGCATGCAGTGTAGCGGCCGTAGGAGAAGGAACCCAAGCACAGTTAGCTCCAGAATTTGGATGATTAGTTTTTTGAGTGACCATATCGGCCATTTTATCAGGAGCGGCCCACATACCTTTTCCAATTTGGGCTATACCAGCAAAACCACATGCTAAACCTACATCAACATTGTTATTCTCATATGCAGAAATCCATTTAGAGGTTTTCATATCACCTTTTTTAATCATTGGTCCAGCTTCCATAGAAGTATGTATTTCATCACCAGTACGATCCAAAAAACCGGTATTGATAAAAACAACTCTATTTTTTACTGCTCTTATACATTCTTTTAAGTTTACTGTTGTTCTTCTTTCCTCATCCATTATTCCAATCTTAATTGTATATTTTTTTAGACCCAAAACTTTTTCAACTTTTTCAAATATTAGATTGGTAAATGCAACTTCATCAGGTCCATGCATTTTTGGTTTAACAATATAAACAGAGTTTGTTCTTGAATTTCCTTTATTTTTAAAATCATGAATTGCAGCAGCAGCTGTCATAAAAGCGTCCATTATACCCTCAGGGATTTCAGAACCATCTTTTAACAAAATGGAAGGGTTCGTCATTAAATGACCTACATTTCGATTTAGCATCAATGCTCTTCCGTGTAATATAAATTTATTTCCATTTGGAGAAATATATTCTCGATCAGGGTTTAGTTGTCTTATAAATTTTTTCCCTTTTTTTTGTATTTCAGCTTGTAGATTAGTTTTCATTAATCCAAGCCAATTTTTATATCCAAGAACTTTGTCTTCAGCATCTACTGCGGCAACAGAGTCTTCGTGATCCATAATTGTTGTTATAGCCGATTCTAAAATTACATCATGTATTGCAGCTTTGTCTTGATTTCCTTCAGGATTAAAAACTTCAAGTGTACCATCTGGATCAAACATAACATCTATATGAAGATTATTATTTATAAATAAAAGTGAAGATAAATTATTTGATTTTTTAGCATAACCTACAAATTGTTTAGGATTTTTTAACTTTATGTTTAATTGATTTTTTTCAACTTTTGGAATTGTTAAAATATTTTTCCAACTACCTTTTGAAAGAGGAACATTCTTATCTAAAAAATTACGAGCATACTTAATTACCTTTTCTCCTCTTTTATAATTATATTTTTCCCCTTGTTCAGCTCCATTTGCTTCTGAAATTACGTCAGTTCCATATAAGGCATCGTACAAACTTCCCCATCTAGCGTTTGCAGCATTTAAAGCATATCTCGCATTCATGATGGGAACTACTAACTGTGGACCAGCAATTGTAGAGATTTCATTATCTACATTTTTAGTTTGGATTTGAAATTTTTTACCTTCTTTCTTTAAGTAGCCTATCTCTTTTAAAAAGTTTGAATATTTTTTAAAACTAATTTTATTTATTCTTTTGTCCCTATGCCAAATATCGATTTTTTTCTGTAAAATTTCTCTAAATTCTAAAAGATTTTTATTTTTGGGTGAAAGCTCGTGAGCATATCTATCAAGACCGGTCCAGAACTTTTTTTTAGCGACGCCAGTGCCTGGTAAAAGCTCATTATTAATAAAATTTAATAATTCAGAAGCAATTGATAAACGTCCAAGTAGAACATATTTTTTTGCCATATTTACGTATATTATATATATAATAAAATAAATGAAAAGTTATTTAGAATTTGAAAAAGATATTAAAGCTTTAGAAGAAGAAATTGAAAAGTTAAAAGACCCTTTTAACAAAGAGGGTATAACCGAAGTAGATACTCAAAAAATTTCTGAAATACAGAACCAAATTGATGAAAAGTTAAAATCGTCATACGCAAATTTAAATGAGTGGCAAAAAACAAAAGTAGCACGACATGAACAAAGACCAAAAGCAAAACTATTCATAGGACAAATTTTTTCTAACTTTATTAATTTATCTGGCGATAGAAAATTTGGCGAAGATGAATCTGTTCTTGCTGGATTTGCAAGACTTGATGGTAAATCAATTTTTGTAATAGGTCAGGAAAAAGGAGACGATCTTGACAGTAGATTAAAAAGAAACTTTGGAATGATGAGACCGGAAGGTTATAGAAAATGTATTAGATTAATGAAAATAGCTGATAAATTTAATATTCCCGTTGTGTCTTTTATTGATACACCTGGTGCTTATCCGGGCATTGGAGCAGAACAAAGAGGGCAAGCAGAAGCAATTGCAAGTTCAATAGAGTGTTGCATGTCTTTAAAAGTTCCAATCATATCAATTATCATTGGTGAAGGAGGGTCCGGAGGAGCAATAGCTTTAGCTTCTGCAAATAAAGTTTTGATGTTAGAGAATGCAATTTATTCAGTGATATCTCCAGAGGGATGCGCATCTATATTATGGAGAGATCCCAGTAAATCATTGGAGGCAGCAAAAGCTATGAAACTTACAGCAAATGAACTTTTAAAAATTAAAATTATTGATGAAATTATTAAAGAACCAATTGGTGGCGCGCATCGAAATAGTGAGGAAACTATCTTAAATACGAAAGAAGCATTATTAGAAAATTTAAAAGAATTTGAAAAATCTACAAGAGAAGAGATTTTTAATCAAAGAAAAGAAAAGTTTTTAAATATAGGAAAACATAAGACTTTTACTATATTTTCTAAGGATAACGAGTGGATTAAAAAAGAAAATTTTATACAAAATTTTAAACAAATTTTATTTAAGTTTAAAAAAGAATTGATAATTATTTCTTTATTAATTTTAGTATCATTTTTATTTGTAATTTAAAATTTTATAAAGCTCCATGACAGTGCTTATATTTCTTTCCTGAATCACAAAAACATGGCTCGTTTCTTCTCATTTTTCTTTCAGGAATCTTTAATTTTTTTTCTTCATTTAAATTTTTATTTTCTTGTCTGGGAACGATTTCAAGATTATTTAAAAAGGTAATAAAATCTGTTTTAATTTTAATTAACAAATTTTCAAAGAGTTTAAACGCTTCTCTCTTAAATTCCTCTAAGGGATCTTTTTGCGCATAACCTCGTAGACCCACCACTTGTCTTAAATGTTCTAAATATTGCAAATGTGATCTCCACAAAAAATCAACAGTTTGCAAGAATATTCTCTGTTCAAGCTCTATATTAGCTTCTTTGGTTAGAGTTTCATTCCTTTTATTTCTAAATGAATCAAATTTACTTTTAATCATTTCTTCAAAATCTTTGTCTTTTAATTTTAAAATTTTATCAAAATCTTCATCATTAAAAGATCTGCCCATTATAGGTTTAATTCTACTTTTTAAAGTATCTAACTGATTTTCTCTTTCAAGAATTTTTTTTTCATTTAACAAATTGTTAGTTAAGTCTTCTAAAAATGAATAAATTACCTCACTGATATCATTTAGTTTTAAAATTTTCATTCGTTGCTCGAAAATAACTTTTCTTTGGTCATTCATAACATCATCAAATTTTAGTAAAGTTTTTCTTATATCAAAGTTTCGAGCCTCAACTTTTTGCTGTGCTCTTTCTAGGGCTTTATTTATCCATGGATGATCAATTGATTCTCCCTCTTTCAATCCAAATTTTTTCATTATTCCATCAATAGATTCGGAGCCAAAAATTCTCATTAAATCGTCCTCAAGGCTGATATAAAATATAGATTTTCCTGGATCACCTTGTCTTCCAGATCTTCCTCTAAGCTGATTATCAATCCTTCGACTTTCGTGACGTTCTGTTCCCACAACAAATAAGCCACCTTTACTTATAACTTCCTTTTTTTCTTCTAAAATTATTTTTTTCCTATTATCTATTTCTGATTTATTTAAACCCTTTTCATTAAAGATATTTTGGTTTCCACCTAGCTGAATATCAGTACCTCTTCCAGCCATATTTGTAGCTATAGTGATTGAATTTAATTTTCCTGCGCCGGCAATAATCTGGGCTTCATCTTCATGCTGTTTTGCATTTAATACATTATGATTAATTTTCTTTTCCTTAAGCAAATCTGAAATTTTCTCAGATTTTTCTATGCTTGTTGTTCCAACTAATACTGGCTGTTTATTTTTAATACAATTTTCTACCCTCTCTACTATAGCTTTATTTTTTTCTTTTTCAGTTCTAAATATTTGATCATTTAAATCATTTCTTACCATAGGTTTGTGGGTGGGCATTGAAACTGTTTTTAATTTATAAATGTCATAAAATTCTTCAGCTTCAGTCATGGCTGTTCCAGTCATTCCAGATAACTTTTCGTAGAGTCTAAAATAATTTTGATATGTTATAGAAGCTAAAGTTTGATTTTCACTTTGAATTTCTACATTTTCTTTTGCTTCTAATGCCTGGTGAAGACCATCAGAAAACCTTCTTCCATCTAGAACTCTCCCAGTAAACTCATCTATAATTTGCACTTTATTATCTCTCACTATGTAATCCGTATCTTTGAAAAATAATAAATTTGCTCTAAGAGCCTGGTTTACGTGATGGACTAAATTAATATTTTGAGGATCATAAAAGTTATTATTTTTTAAAAGTCCATATGTTTTTGAAAGCTTTTCAATTTTGTCTATACCATTTTCAGAAAGCATGACATTTTTATTTTGTTCATCTAATTCATAATCGTCTTTACCAAGCTGTTTTATAAATTTATTAGACACAAAGTATTGATCAGACTTATCTTCAGTTTCTCCAGAAATAACAAGAGGAGTTCTTGCTTCATCGATAAGAATGCTATCTACTTCGTCAACGATGCAAAAAAAATGATTTCTTTGAACCATTTCATTAATATTATATTTCATATTATCTCTTAAATAGTCAAAACCAAATTCGTTGTTAGTCCCATATGTTATGTCACAATTATAATTTTTTTTTCTAATTTGATCTGTCATTTCGTTAGTTATGCATCCTACTGACAATCCTAAAAAATTATATATTTTCCCCATCCATTCAGAATCTCTTTTTGCTAAATAATCATTTACAGTCACGACATGAACACCTTTTCCTGCTAAAGAGTTTAAATAGGCTGCCAGCGTAGATACTAAAGTTTTTCCTTCTCCAGTTTTCATTTCTGCAATTTTTCCTTGATGAAGGATAATTCCACCTAATAATTGAACATCGTAATGTCTTTCACCTAACGTCCTTCTTGCTGCTTCTCTAACATAAGCAAAAGCTTCGGGTATCAAATCATCTAATTGAGCTCCATTTTTAATTTTTAATTTTAACTCTGAGGTTTTTATCTTAAAGTTTTCACTAGACACCTCTTTAACTTTAGGTTCCAATTCATTAATTTTTTTTATTAAAGGGTTCAATCGATCAAGCTCTCTTTGACTTGAATTTTTAATAAATTTGCTAATAATCTGAGTTATGTTAAACATAAATAATATTTATATATTTATTATCAAAACTTATATAAGCATTAATGACAAATTTTAAATAGTAATGACTGTAAACTTAAAGAATTTCCTTAATCCAAAAATAAAGCTCTCTAAAATGGGGGATTTTCAAGAACTGCAACCCATAGATGGACTTCAAATATCATCTGTGTCAGCTGATTTATATGGAGACGGAAGAGATGATATGACTCTGTTTTATTTTAATGAAGGAGCTAATTATGGTGCAGTTTATACTAGTTCAAAAATTACATCAGCAAGCATTAACTGGAATTTAAAAATAAAAAGAAATTTTGTAAAAGCTCTTTTTGTAAATACAAAAAATGCAAACACCTTTACAGGAGTGAAGGGAGCACAAGGATTAAAAGAGATAGCAAGCGCTTTATCAAAAGCATTAACTTTAAAATCTTCACAATCTCCCAAAGGAGTAAGTGAAGTTGTGAAAATAACAGATTTATTATTTGCATCAACTGGTGTCATTGGTGAAGAATTTCCATATTTAAAAATGAAAAACAGAATCCCAGAATTAGTAAAAAAATTAAGAGTAGAACAAAATAAATTTGTCTGGTTTAAAGCTGCTTCTGCTATAATGACCACCGACACAAAACCTAAGCTTGCTTATGAAGAGTGCAAAATAGGAAAAAAGACAGTTAAGATTTCAGGTATAGCAAAAGGCTCAGGCATGATAGCGCCAAATATGGCAACTATGCTAGGTTTTATTTTTACTGACGCGAGCATACCTTCAGTATTCTTGAGATCTATTTTAAAAAAAGTTATTACTACTACTTTTAATTCTATAACAGTAGATTCTGATACTTCCACAAATGATATGGTCGCAATTTTTGCAACCGGGAAAGCAAAAAATTCAAAAATATATAATGTTCTTGATCCAAAGCTGCAAGAATTTGAAAAAGCTTTACATAGATTAACATTAAATTTATCCAAACAAATTGTTGTTGACGCAGAAGGAGCAAAAAAATTTATTACAGTTAATGTAATAGGATCAAGATCTATTAGTATGGCAAAAAATATTGCTTTTTCAATTGCAAACTCACCATTAGTTAAAACTGCAATTGCAGGAGAAGATCCTAATTGGGGAAGAATTATAATGGCGATTGGAAAGTCAGGTGAAAATGTTTCTCCTGGTAAAATAAAAATAAAATTTGGAGATCATATGGTTGCGGAAGACAACAAAGTAGCAAAGGATTATAATGAAGAACTTTTAAAAACATATATGAAATGGGATTCAATTAATATCGAAGTTAATTTAAATATTGGATCAGCAGTATTTACGGTTTATACTTGTGACCTAACGCACGACTATATAGATATAAATGCAGATTACAGAAATTAATATTTAATTTTATTTAAAATTATATTAATATAATGTTTATGATTAAGTATAATTTAATATGCAAATGTGGAAAAACGTTTGAGAGTTGGTTTCCAAGCTCAAATGAATTTGATGTATTGAAAAAAAAAAAGTTAGTAAAATGCATTTATTGTGACTCAGCTGAAGTAAAAAAAACTGTCATGTCTCCTAATCTATCTAGTAAGACTAACAAAACTTCAAAAGATACTAAATTAGAGAAAAAAACTAAAAAACAACTATCAGATTTTAAAAAGTATATTATAAAAAATTGTGTAGATGTTGGTGATAACTTTACTCATGAAGCCAGAAGTATTCATTATGATAAAAAAAATTCTAAAGGAATTTATGGAAAAGCTACCCCAGAGGAAACAGCTGAATTATTAGAAGAAGGCATCGATGTTACTACTGTTCCGTGGACAAATGAAACAGAGAATTAGTCTTTAAAAAATGTGGATATATAATTAACTGAAGAATCTTTTGATTTAAACCATTTTTTTGATAGCAAATTAAATTTCATTCCGATCAACTCATCTATTGTAAAATTATGTTTCTTTGAAATAATTTCTAATTCATTAGGTGTTAAAAATTTTTCCCAGTCGTGAGTTCCTATTGGTAGCCATCTTAATATATATTCTGCACCCAAGATGGCAAATATATATGATTTTAGATTTTTGTTTATTGTTGCAACAAACATAACTCCATTTTTTTTAATTAGTTTTGAACAACTTTCCATAAATAAATCAACGTTTGAAACATGCTCAACTATTTCCATATTTAGTATTACATCAAATTTACTTTTTGGTTTTAATTTTTCTGGGGCGCAATGGATATAATTTATTTCTAACCCCATCTCTTTCGCGTGCACTTTTGCTGCTTTAATATTATTTATTGAGGCATCTATTCCAGTAACGTTTGCTCCTAATCGTTTTAAAGGCTCGCATAATAATCCTCCTCCACAACCAATATCTAATATATTTATTTTCTCCAGAGGATTTTGTTTTTCAACATCACATTTATAATGAGAAATTAATTTTTCTTTAATAAATTTAATCCTTGTGGGGTTAAAAAGGTGCAAGGCTTTAAATTTTCCATTTGGATTCCACCAATCTTCAGCTAATTTAGAAAATTTTTCTACTTCTATTTTACTAATTGTACTCAAAATATTATTTATCCAGAATTACTTGTGCATTTTTATAATAAAGAGTATTTATTATCACATAATATATAAAGAAAACTAAATATTTTTTAACCTATGAAAAGACTAGTACTTAAGTTTGGTGGCACTTCTGTTGGAAATATTGAAAAAATACAGAAAGTTGCTAATCTTATAAAAAAAAAACATGACCAGAATATAGAACTCATTGTTGTTGTTTCGGCGATGTCTGGTCTTACTAATGAACTTGTAAAAAAATCACAATCAATAAGTAAAAATTTCGACCCAGCGGAATATGATGTTTTAGTTTCATCGGGAGAACAAATTTCGAGTTCATTATTGACTGGAGCCCTAATTAATTTAGGATTAAAAGCAAGATCATGGGCGGGTTGGCAAATCCCTATTATAACTGATGATAATCATACTTTTTCAAAAATAATTAAAATTGAAACAAAAGAAATATCAGATTTTATTTCTAAAAAAGGCATTGCAGTAATTGCAGGTTTTCAAGGTGTGTCTAGAAAAAATAGAATAACAACTTTAGGAAGAGGGGGGTCTGATTTATCTGCTGTAGTTATAGCACAATTTTTTCATACAGATTCTTGTGAGATTTATACTGATGTAGAAGGTGTGCTAACGACAGATCCATCAATGCATGATAAGGCAAAAAAAATTGACAAAATTTCATATGAAGAAATGTTAGAAATGGCTTCATTAGGAGCAAAGGTAATGCAGCCTACTGCAGTGCAGGCATCAATGATGAGTGATATACCAGTTCATGTAAAATCAACTTTTTCAAAAGGAAAAGGAACAATTATCGCAGACGACAATGAAATTGATTACACAAAAGTAGTAACTGGCATAGCGTATTCAAAAAATGATGCTAAAGTAACCCTAGTAAGTGTTATTGATAAACCAGGAGTTGCCGCTGATATTTTTGAACCTTTGGGAAAAAGTAATATTAATATTGATATGGTGATACAAAGTATTTCCTCTGATGGTAAAGAAACAGACGTTACTTTTACTATTAAACGTGAAGATTTAAACAAAACATTAAATTTAATCGAAAAAAGTAATAAAAAAATAAACTATAAAAAAATTATTCATGATGACAATGTTTCAAAAGTATCTATTATTGGAGCAGGAATGATTGCTAATCCAGGTGTTACTTATAAAATGTTTAGATGTTTAGCAAAAGAAGATATAAACATTTTAGCGATTTCAACATCAGAAATTAAAATTTCAGTTTTAGTTAAGGAAAATTTAACACAAAAAGCGGTAAAAGCTTTACACAAAATATTTGAATTAGATTAAAAAAGTTAAAGTCAATGAGTATTAGACCATTTAGAGATATTAAAAGAAAAAAAACAAGAAAAATCAAAGTAGGTAAAGTCTATGTTGGGGGAGATTCTTTAATTTCTGTCCAATCTATGACAAATACTTTAACAACAGACGTTAAAAGCACTATAAAACAAATTAATGAACTTGAAGAAGCTGGAGCTGACATTGTTAGAGTGTCTTGCCCAGATAAGGATTCATCTTTATCTTTAAAAGAAATTATTAAAAATGTTAATGTTCCAATAGTAGCAGATATTCACTTTCATTATAAAAGAGCTATTGAGGCAGCAATTAGTGGAGCTCACTGTTTAAGAATAAATCCTGGTAATATTGGTTCTAAAGAAAAGGTTCGAGAGATTTTAAAAGCTGCCAAGGATAATGACTGCTCAATAAGAGTTGGAGTTAACGCAGGATCTTTAGAAAAAAAATTATTAGAAAAATATAAAGAGCCATGCCCTGAAGCTTTAGTAGAAAGTGCAATTAATAATATTAAACTTTTAGAAGATGAAGATTTTTATAATTTTAAGATTAGTGTAAAATCTTCGGATGTTTTTTTAGCTATAAAAGCTTATAGAGAGCTATCGTTAATTTGTAATTATCCATTACATCTTGGTATTACAGAAGCTGGAGGATTAATGCCCGGTAGTGTTAAATCTGCACTTGGTATTGGTATGTTGTTACACGAAGGGATAGGAGACACTATAAGAGTTTCTTTATCAGCAAACCCCGTTGAAGAAATAAAAATTGGTTATGAAATTTTAAAATCACTAAACTTAAGACATAGAGGTGTTAATATTATTTCTTGCCCTTCTTGTGCGCGACAAGCATTTCCAGTTATTGATACTGTTAAAATTTTAGAGCAAAAACTTTCTCATATTAAAGAATCTATTACGCTATCAATTATTGGATGTGTAGTTAATGGACCCGGGGAAGCATCTCAGACGCAAATAGGATTAACAGGAGGAGGCCAAAACAACCACATGATTTACTTATCTGGACTTCCTCATCATAAAGTGCCGAGCGATAAAATAATAAATGAAGTTATTGCTTTAGTTGAAGCAAAATCTAAAGAATTAAGAAGCAGTTAAAAAAATTTATGATACCTCTAGAAAAAGTTCAATTGATTGTTGATAAATACGAAGCTTTAGAAAAGGATCTTGCTTCAGGTAATATTGATAAAAAGGATTTTGTTAAAAAGTCAAAAGAGTACTCTAAAATTGGAGAAGTTATTAATGAGGCTAGGGGTTATATTAAATCTCAAAAAGAGAAAGAAGAATTATCAAAGATCATAGATGAAAAGGATGGTGATAAGGAAATGATAATATTGGCGAGCAAGGAACTCGAAGATTTATTACAAAAAAAAGAAAAGTATGAAAAAATACTAAAAATATATCTTCTACCAAAAGATGAGGCGGATGGAAAAAATGCTATTCTAGAAATAAGAGCTGGAACAGGCGGGCTAGAAGCAACTCTGTTTGTTGCTGATTTATACAAAATGTATGAAAAAGTTTGTGGTATTAAGAAATGGATATTAGAAATTATTAATATTTCAAAGAGTGAAGCCGGAGGATTTAAAGAAGTTATTTTATTAATAAAAGGTACAGATATTTATTCTTTTTTAAAATATGAATCTGGAGTTCATAGAGTTCAACGTGTACCTGAAACAGAAACCCAAGGCAGAGTTCATACATCCGCAGCAACAGTAGCAGTTCTTCCCGAAGCCGAAGAAGTAGATATAAAAATAAATGAAAAAGATTTAAGAGTTGATGTTTTTAGATCTGGTGGCCCAGGAGGGCAATCTGTTAATACAACTGACAGTGCTGTAAGAATAACTCACCTCCCAACAGGAACGGTAGTAAGTCAACAAGATGAGAAGTCACAGCATAAGAATAGAGCCAAAGCTATGAAAATTTTAAGATCTAGAGTTTATGAAGCCGAGAGAGAGAAAAAAGATAAAGAAAGATCAAGAGATAGAAAAAATCAAATAGGATCTGGAGATAGATCTGAAAGAATTCGTACATATAATTTTCCACAAGGCAGAATTACCGATCACAGAATTAATCTCACATTACATAGACTTGAAGAATTTTTAAACGGAGATGCGTTTGAAGAGCTAAGTCAAAGCTTAAGAATGCAAGATCAAGAAATTAAATTAGCTAACTTAAAATAATAAAATGATTTTAGATAATGCTATAAAAGAAGCCTCACAATTGTTAAAAAATAATAATATCAATTCCCATCAATTAGATGCTCAAATAATTCTTTCAGATATTCTTGGGGTGAATAAAGAATTTTTAATTATAAATGATAAAATTAATATATCAAAAAAAAACTTTCAAAAGTATAAACAAGCAATAGAAAGAAGAATCAATAATGAGCCAGTAGCTTATATAATTGGAAAAAAAGAGTTTTGGAGTGAAATTTTTTTAGTAAGCTATGGAACATTAATTCCTAGGCCAGAAACAGAACTAATGATTTATAAGATAATAAATTTTTTTAAGAATAAAAAGATTAATATTTTAGATATTGGAACTGGATCAGGTTGCGTTTTGCTTTCTATATTAAAAGAGTTAAAATTCTCAAGGGGTACAGGAATTGATATTTCGTCAAAAGCTATTAGAATAGCTAAAAAAAACTCAAATAAACTGAACTTACTAAATCGTTCTAAATTTAAAATTTCCGATATTAATGAGTTTTCTCAAGGAAAATATGATTTAATCGTTTCTAACCCTCCTTACATTCCAAAAAGAGAAATTAAAAATCTAAGTAAAGATATAATAAATTATGAACCCTTAATAGCTCTAGATGGAGGAAAGGATGGGCTTGACCTTATAAAAAAAGTTATTTACAAATCAAAATATCTTTTAAAAAAAAATGGTATGTTTGCTTTAGAGATAGGAAACGACCAGTATAAAAAAGTAGCTTATTATTTAAAAGTTCACGGCTTTAGAGAGATTAGTAAAGTATATGATTTTAATCAGAATGTACGTTGCATAATAACCACAAAATGAATTTTTTTTAGTTTAAATGATGATTATTTTGACAAACTAAAATTTTAAAGTGTAGGATTGTAATACCTTTTAAATAATAAGGTTTTCAACAAATATATGGTTTATAGTAAAAATCGAAGATTTAGTAGACATCGTTCAAATGTTAGAGGTCACTCTCATTCATTACGACGCAATGAAGGTGATGCACCAAGAATTGGTTCAAATTCTTTTTCAAATCAGAATAGACCAAGAAATAATTTTAGAGCTCCCCAAAATGTTGAGAAGCTTGTGGAGAAGTATAATACTCTAGCAAAGGAAGCTTTGTTGACGGGGGATAGAAGTTTGTCTGAAAATTATTTACAACACGCAGATCATTTTACCAGAATTATGACTGAAAGGAATTTAAACCAAATTCAAAATAAGTCGGTGGCTGAAAAAAATAAAAATTTATCTGAAACAAATTCAGAACAAAACACTTTAGAAAAAAAGACTGAGAATAATTCAGACCAAAACGCTTTAGAAAAAAAGACTGAGAATAATTCAGACCAAAACCCCTTAGACACAAAATAAAATCTTTAAGAAAAAATTAAATCTAGTTAATTAATTATTTTTACCTATTGGACATTTCAGCAACTAGAACATCAGTTTTAATCCTGTAAATTTCAAATAATTTTCTTTCATCTCCTTTTAATATTTTTCCAGAAGGTAGTTTTAACTTTTGAGAATTAACTTGTTTTCCATTTATCATTACTTCGTAGTGTAAATGTGGACCAGTTGACATTCCGGTAGAGCCAACGTAACCAATGATTTGTCCTTGTCTTACTTTTCTACCTTCCTTAATTCCCTTGGCAAAACTTTTCATATGAGCATAAATGGTTTGATAAGTTGAGTTATGTTTAATTTTGACACAATTTCCGCCGCCACCGCACCAACGAGATCTAATAATAGTTCCAGATCCAGAAGCCATGATCGGAGTTCCTGAGGGTGCAGCAAAATCAGTTCCTTTATGCATTTTGTTAAAACCAAGAATGGGATGTTTTCTTAAACCAAATGAAGAAGATAGTCTGGCTCCATTAATTGGAGTTTTCATCAAAGCTTTTTCAACACTATTTCCGTTTACATCGTAATAGCCATAGTCTTTATTATCTCCAAATTTATAAAGTATAATTTCTCTTCCATTTACAGACATATAAGCATAATGAATTGATCCACTTTTAATAAACTTACCTTTTTCATCAAAATACTTATCGTAGACAATTCTAAAATAATCATTTTTTCTAATATCTCTTTGAAAATCAATTTCAAAACCAAAAATCCTTGCAAATTCTATAATTGTATCAGGATTAATTTTTGCTTTTGTTGCTGACGAATACAGGCTATTTTTGATGATATTTTCACTTAAAATTTTTTTCTTATAAAGTTTTGTGATAATTTTTTTTGATACAATTTCATTCAACTCATCCCTAGATATTTCTACTGATATACTTTTGCTAATTGGTATAGATAGTTTTAACAAAGAGTTATTTTTTTTATGAAAATTTTCTTTAATAAGTATATCTATTTTACTACCTTGAAATAAACTGTTTGCAGGAGCATATTTTTTATATTGTTTGATTGCTTCATAAATTTCCTTGTTTTCTATATTAAATTTTTTAAGAATTTTTTGGATAGTGTCGCCCTTTTTCACTTCATAATTTGCATTTACAAATGGAGATTTAATTTTTTTAAATAAAAAATCTTTAATTTTTTGTACACTTTGCTGCTGATCAAAAGTATTTTTTCCTATATTTGAAATTTCATTGTCGTTTTTATAAACAACAGCAATTAGAAGAAAAACTATTATAATAGATGTAGATAATATAAAAAATTTTGAAGATTCTTTAAGTTCTTTAAAAATTTGGTTCATAATTAAATTGTAGTTTTTTATTTTTTATCTAATTTTATATACGAAATTATTAAATTTTTGCTAAAAAATCATTGATTTGCTTGGTATTTAGGTTCAATATTCGTCTTGATTTATTAATAATTTAGCCTATAACCAACGGTCCAACCCACAAAAACGTTAATTTTCTTAGCTAATTGCGGAGTTGTTAATTAAAGCCCAAATAATTAACCATGCTATTATTGGTTTGTTATATGAGGTTTTTAGCTTTTTTAAATTGTTAAAAAGAATTAAGAAGAGAAGTGTGGACGGTTAGGTTACCAAAATTTGTCGTACACACTTCAACAAAGTATAAATAATTTATTTTATTTATATGAAGCTAGTGTGCGCCGTTATTAAACTTGAGAGTTTGATCATGGCTCAGAACGTAC
>Ga0209402_10001197_pt1 | contig 29031 bp, 26 predicted proteins | sample ArcticOcean_MG_C_3_FD_187437 | JGI IMG/M metagenome (GOLD analysis project Ga0209402, IMG submission 187437) | Marine microbial communities from western Arctic Ocean - ArcticOcean_MG_CB8_126 (SPAdes) (version 2) | ecosystem: Environmental > Aquatic > Marine > Oceanic | place: Arctic Ocean... | reverse complement strand
GTAAACGTGCCTTTTAGGTGAACCGCTATTACCGAGTCCCATTCCTCTTCAGTCATATTAAAAATCATGCGGTCTCTTAAAACCCCGGCACATGTGACAACGATATCTAACTTCCCAAAAGTATCTAAGGCTTTGTTTATGATTGCGTCACCACCAGACATGGTCGTGACGGATTCGTAAGTAGACACGGCCTCACCGCCCTGGTCCTGTATTTCCGTTACTACTGAATCTGCTATGGAATTGGAACTACCGGATCCGTCGAGATCAGACCCTGGATCCGCAACTACAAGTTTTGCGCCTTCTTGGGCTAGGAACAGTGCTACGCCTCTTCCAATTCCCCTACCTCCTCCAGTTACTACTGCTACTTTATTTTCTAATTGCCCAGACAATTCAACTCCTTTTTGTTCTATTCATAGATTTTATTGGTAAAAGGACAGTGGCACTACCAGGTGTAAACTGCTCTCCCTTAGAGTTTTCGATCCATATTTCACAGTCCACCAAATGCAGATGGTTCTTTACATACTTTTTAATAACTTTTCCTTTGCAAATAAGAGGACTCCCTGGTTCATCCATCCCCCTGTATTGTGCGCTCAGTTTTTTCAATATTCCAGTTGGACCTATCCAATCGGTTATTAGTTGACCTAAGAATGCTTGTTTTAATGCCCCGTGAATAATCACTCCCTTGAGCCCTGTGGATATGGCGAAGTCCTTGTCATAATGGATCTCATAGAAATCCCTTGAGACCCCAGCGTATCTGACTAGCTGTCGATTGGAGGGAGTTTTTACCAACGGAGGTATTTCCGTTCCCACTATGATATCTTCCCAATAAAGTGTTTGATGCATAATTAGTATCTGATAGATGTATTGGTTTGTGTGGCTACGAGCTTATTGAATTGGTTCGTGTAAGTTGTTGTGGTTAGGACGAAGATCATTTCTCCTAGTCGGCCTGATTTCTTGTAAAGATCGGTGACTGTGGTTACCGCTTTTATTTTATCTCCGGGCTTAACTACCTCAAAGTATTCCCATTGACTTCCTCCATCAAGGGATCGATTGTAAGGAAAATCTTCTGGTAACTCCTGTAATCGTCCTGTCCTAATAAATCTAAGAAATGTAGGAGGGGCTATCATTCCAGTTGATAACGTTTCGCGTGCCACTGTTTCATCGTTCCAAAGTGGATTGGGGTCTTCTATCGCTTCAGCAAACGCCTTGATATGCCCGCGTTCAACCTCCATTACCAGAGAGGGGCTTTCAAATCCAATATATTTTTCCTGCAACAATTGGAAGTCTATAGGTTAACTCCTGGTTCAGGTCAGCCCTGCCTTGATGGTAAGAAGTGTACTTAGCCCAACTTTACGGTGTCAAGGAGGTTGATTCCCGTCTGCTGCTTCTTGGGATGTCTTAGTCGTCTCCTTTATCTCTCAAGTCTTTCAAGAATAACTCAAGGTCTTTAACTACGTCTGATCCTTTTGGCATCTCGGTATCCAGGTTTCCAGGTATATCATAATTATCTTCGAGCCTTTTTACTAAAGAAACTAATTGTTTATCAGTTTCCACAGCTTTTTGTATCATTATTTCGAAATTAAGCGATGCGGTTTTTAAGTTCTCCAAAGAAAGGTTTAGGTTCAATATTTGGGATAGAGTTTTAACCAGTCCATAGGTGATAAAGTAATTGGGTGGTACTTGGAGATAGTGAGGGCTATGCGCCCAAAAACTAGTATATTGTAGATTGTGTTTGCTAACCATTTCTCTAAGTACTGCTGGAATTCCTGTGGGGCCACGGTAGTTCGACGAGTGAATGTTTAAATTAGAGAATTCCGTCATTAGGTTTTTGTCTGTTGTTATACCAGTGAATCGTAGAGGCCTAGTGTGTGGGACGGCATCCATCAGGGATCCCAGATGGATTATTGAGCCAACATTGTATTTTTTCGCCATCCAAACAATCGCTTCTGTGAAGGCCCTCCACTTCAGGTTTGGCTCTGTGCCAAGGAGAAGTAGAAGAGCCGGTGAGATATCGTCAGATTTTTTTAAAAAGAATTCATTTCGCGGCCAGCAAAGGCGTGGTTCGTTGTTGACCAAAGCTGTAATAGGTCTATAGTGACTGAAATCAAAAAAATCTTCAGGGTCTAGATCAGCGACTTTTTTTGTGGAGAGTTGGTCGATGAGGTAACTGATGGATTCAGTGGCAGCCTCATTGGCGTCGGGCCACCCACGAAATGCGACTATAAGATGCTTAGCAGGTTCTTCAGGTGTATCGAATGTATGAAAAAACCTTTCGTAGCTCAAATTAAATATCTTCTTTGTTTGTAGATTAATTCCATCAAAAAATAGGGCCTGAAATGTTCCATTTCCTCAACATGGTTGCGCTTAAGAAAGAGATAAATTGCCAACATCACTGTGATTTTAAAGTCAAGAAGATGTTATGGCAATAACTAGTGTGTCCGAAGGAACCATTAAGGAGCCCAAGTGTTGATTTATTATCTAGTGATTGGGAACCATGTCGTGGCTGCAACAGACGGGAGATTTGATTTTGCCACAGCCTTTAGGGCACTCGGATACCCCGACTGTACTACCGTCAGGCTTAGTTATCACTTTATGTTCCAACGTTGTTCCACATCCACAGGTTAAGTTAGTTACTTCCATCCCACAATCCGAACAGCTATATTTCTCCATATATCTCAGTGTCTCCTAAGGTGTAGTAGGGGATCATACCGTTAGTTAAATACAGTCAAGTAAGAAGCCTGGAACAGTATACACGCTAGATGGTGTTTTCGTTAGATTATCCCAGGATCGCTGGAGAATGTTATCAGTGGGGTAGGTTCTTGGAGCTGGTGTTCAGTTTTTTAATTGCCCTTAATCCCTTTCTTCCACTGGGGATTTTCATCTACGTAGTAGGTCAAAGCCTTTAACAGGCAATCAGCACTGTGATCCGTTGTTATTCCACATTGACCTACGTGATCAAGAGTAGCCTTCTGGAGGCATTTGATCGGGCGGTTCTGATGCTGTTCTTCACATACAGGGCAAGACATAATAGTTCCTTTTGATTTACATTAAATTAATTGAACGTGATAGATCTTATATGAGTTGGTGTTTATATTTGGATTTCTGTTGCAAATTCAACGGTTTTAATCTATCAATGTTTCAGAGTATAGCTTATTAATGAAGTGGCCCACAACGATTCGTTGTGGGCCACTTCGATTTAGCTTAACTTAAACCGTGATCTCTATTCCTTTTTCAACATTCCAAGGCCGAGCGTGATGGTCCATACTGTGAAAGCTATGAAGCAAAGCCCACCTATCATGGTCATGGTTTGCAATTGACTAGAATCCATAGCCCCTATGAGTGAAGTTCCTAGTAAGACAACTGAGAGGGCTGCGATAGCCATGGCAGCCATTTTGTTGGCTCCTTCTCTAGTTGAAATTCCTAGACTAAGCGTTAGGATGGCCAAGGAAAACACTGCCGACCCCATATTGCTCAAGCCGAGCATAAGGGCGTAAAGTGTTCCTCCTGCCGCGGTTAACCCAGCGCCACTTGCTATTACGTGTCCGACTGCTGATCCTAATACCCAAGCTATCACGGCTATGAAGCCCATAACAACCGAGTATCTTGTAATGGCCTCTCCGTTTCCACCACGGAACGTCTCCTGGAGGCTCATTATTCCGAAAAAGAGCATTATTAATCCTAATGGTATTAGTAATCCAGTGATGTGAGCTAGTTCGGTATTCGCCATTATAGCTGCTATAGAAGCCGCGGCGTCCGCCGGATCAGCTGCATCAATAAGCATCCCGCCTGGCTGCAGGAAGTAGCAAATTAGTGCTAGCACTGGACCGACTATTAAAGAGAGTCCACCAAGTTTTTTTATAGAAATAGTACCCATAATCAACTCCCAAAAAGTTTTATAACCTAATTGATGCCGCGCTCATGGTATTCCTAAGGGGGAAGTGGAATCTATGGATTTTTATCCAGGTTTTAATGAAAACTATAGTGTGCATACTAATATGCTCATATTTTCATGGGTTTATTGATGAATTGAAGTTATATAACGGAATTGCCGGACCGTCCACTAATTCTAGTTGGTCATCTAGGTTGGATAGCAAAACTCCTTAAGCAGTTATAAGTCACTACCAACCATCAAATATTTTTCTAAAATCTAAATAAGGTGCTTCTGAAAGACTAATCTGAAGCGCTCTAAGAAATACCTATTAAGAACGAGTAAATATCTTCTTGGTAAAAACGCAACCTCAAAAGGGCACAGGAGGGAAAAGTGGTGTCGAGGGTGGGATTCGAACCCACACGCCCTTTCAGGCAGCGGATTTTAACTTACTAATACCCTTACAGAGAGGTAGTCAATCGTAGGCTATGGTAGTAATTTCGCGCCTAAACTTCCCGAATATCCAGAGATGTCATGTATAAGCCTCGGAAATTGTTGGGTTAAAGTTTGGTTTTCTTGAGAAAAGAAATAGGGCAGAGTTATCATCCTATAGTAACTCTGCCCTATTTCTGCCTAGAAGATGGTGCCGAGGAAAGGACTCGAACCTTCACTCCCTTGCGGGAAACGGATTTTAAGTCCGTCGCGTCTGCCATTCCGCCACCCCGGCCTGCTCGAATACGTGATTCTGTTCAGTTCATGCTTGGCTGGACTAAACATTTCATATAGTAGCTGATAATCGGGCTTGAGATATATAGTTGGTGGAAAATTAATGGAATTTAATCAACCGGGAATATTTCAACGTATGGATATGACTTTCTGGATCCAATTAGTAATAGTCTGTTTTTTGGGTGCAGCTTCGCCAGGACCGAGTCTTGCTATCGTGATCGGAAATTCGTTAGCACGTGGAAGATTTTATGGAATGGCTACTGGGTTAGGCCATGCATCTGGGATTACTTTATGGGGACTTTTGACAGCTGTAGGAGCCACGGAGGTAATGAATTATCATTCAGGCTTGATGATAGTTATGCAGGTTGGTGGGGCAATTATTCTTGCATATGTAGGAATCCGTACATTTCGTAGCAAATCCTATTTACAGGACCAAAAAGGAAAAGTCTTGTCAATTAAGCCGAGGATCTTATCTAAAGCCGTTTGGGAAGGGTTCCTCATTTCATTCCTTAATCCTAAAATAGCTTTGTTTTTCCTTGCAATCTTTAGTCATCTTGTGTATCCAGACCTACGTTGGTCAGAGAAGATTTTAATGGGAGTCGTGGCGGGAGTAATAGATGGCCTGTGGTACGTTTCTGTAGCCATCTTCCTTACTGGCGTAGTTGGTATCGGAATGGTTAGTGGGAAATTTAATCTTTTGTCTAAACTTAGCGGAGCGATTTTACTGAGCATGTCGATTTATTTGTTTGGGAAAGTTGCCTGGGAGGTTTCTGTATCCTGACAGACATGAAATTTGCTTACAGATTAATCGGTTTATCCATTGTTCATAGCTTTAGGTGCGGAGTTAGATAGATAAAATCATTTTGATGTCAGATGGCCACACAGTGTTACATCGTAAAGGAGGGTGATATTATTGGTAACACCCCAGAAATCAGTACAATTCCTGTCTAAATTGGGGGTCCGACCTTGGGTATTCCCAGTTCTAGGGGTTATTAATCTTGTAATTCATAAAAACCATTACATAAATTAGGATATTTATCTTTGTGGTCGTAATCGGCGTCCTTCCAAATGTGCTCTAGTCGGAGGAGCTCGCTTTCCTTCAGATAAGGTAGCGGACAGTCCCAGATCATATAGTAATTTTGAATCACTCCTTCGGGATTAGGCATCCCTCCAGTAGGATTGGCCTTACCAAAACTCCAGTGAATCATTCGCCCATCCCCCGATTCTACCTTTTGAGGGTACCCCAGAATCGTTCCATGTGAAACTTTATCCCCAATCTTTAGACTAGGATTAAAATCTAGAAAATCTACAACTTCGTAAATCACTCCGTATTTACCGGTAATGATTGTTAAAAGGTGAATTGTATCGCCATTAAACTTACTTATCTCAGTCACAATATCTCCGACAGTGCCGTCAAGACCTACAATAATTTGAGCTTCCTTAGAAGGCCATTGGAAATCAATGCCGGGATGACCTTTGGGAGGAGAGTGGTTGATGGTTTCGCCCATCGGCATTATTCCGTTTGGTTCATGGCCCATTGTAAATGGAAGGCTTAAATTATCTAGAGGTGCCTGAATATCTGAATCATGTACTCCCGTTGGTTGCTGGGTAGGTGAATAGTTTTGCTTTTTATTGGGTTCTTGTGAAGCACCTTCGGAGGAAATCACTTCAAATAGCTGTTGACCGATTTCATCAAGTGTTTGATGGCTTAGGCGCCCTTGGAGGTCATCTCTACCCCGCGCATCTGCATGAGAATTAGCCAATAAAGCGATCGATGCATCGAGTTTGGGTGAGTAATAAAAGACAGTAATAAAACCACCACCTCCGCCTGGATGGCCATAAACGTTTAGGTCAGAATTAGTGAGAAGCATAGTTCTTTTTGTTGCGTGATACCCATATTGCTGAGGCCAACCACCGATCCTTATCATCGATCCATCAAATGAATTAAACAAACTTCCTCGAGCATCCGAGGAAAGAGCAACTCCATCCAGACTGAAAAGTTCATAAGCCCATTTTGCTAAATTCGCTGGTGTGGTAACTATCCCTGCAGCTGCCCAAGAGGTTCGACCCGTTGACTCATACCAGTTTTCTACCCAAGATGCAGATTCAGCAAGATCACCGAATCCTGTGCCTCCATAGTTGCTTCGATCACCATAGGGCCTTGCTATGTTAGATGGTGCATCGTCTTGAGGTAAAAGGATTGCTTTAACGCCCAACGGGGTAAATAGTTGAGATTCATACAGGTCATTTAATTTTTGGCCTGATACGTGTTCCGCGACCATTCCCAGAAGGTGACTGTTTGTATTCGAATAGGCGTAAATTCCTGGTGATGTGAACTTTCCAGTCACCAGTCGGATCGTATCAGAGGGTTTCCAATTCGGATCCGTTTGAACCTTTGTGTATTCTTGACTGCGCAAGTCGTGTACATCCTGTATTCCAGAGGTCATAGTCAAAAGCTCTTCGACTGTAACATTTGGATTGATTGCGTTCTTATCGAATGACTGATAATCAACATTTCCCGACAACACTTTTCCCAATGTATCCGACAAGGAATATAATCCACTATCGATTTGCTTCAATATTAAACTTGCAAGAAATGTCTTTGACGCACTTCGAATTAGGGTTGGAGTATTCGTTTCCATGTTTGTAGAGGAATCAGCCTTTCCTTTTGCGTACTGCCAAAGGCGGCCATTTTTATAAACTGCTACGGAGAGTCCAGCTTTTTCGTTTAGTTCATCGAATTGCTGATCAACGAAAAATTTGAACTGGTCTGTAGTATTATACGGAAAATCCACATACTCGATAGCGGACTCTAATTTCCCTACTATTGCAGTTGGTGTGAGGCTTGCTATCCTATCAAGTTCAGGTGTAGCTTCGAACGTAGAAGTTGATGGACTCTGACCACAAGCAGCGGATAGTACAAGCGCTATAAGTAGCGCACCAAACCAAATTTTCATAGTTTAAAGATTATATCAGATGGTCCTTGGGAAATAGCAAAAACTTTTCGGGAAAGTATCTATCAATATTAATAGTCCCTCGGGTGGCGAATTGCCTAACCTTTAATGTGGGATATTTAGATGTGATGAAACTAAAAAATATAGTGTTGGCGATCAAATCGGAGTTTTTTCTGGAAGACCGCGGGGGGGGGTGGGGCCGGGGGGTTAGGTATATTTAGCTACAAAACTGATGGAGACAACGGACGGGATTAGAACCGCCGAATGGAGGTTATGTAGTATAATTCTTTGTTAAAGAACACCTGCTCTACTTCCTATTGACTTGACTCACGGACATATACTGTGGGTAGAGGCAAGGTTATGCTACTTGGAATGAGAAATATGGTTGTAGTACTGACATTCGCATTGATTGGGCTGATGATGATTGCGTGCGGTGGGCCTTCTGAAACTGAGATCGGAGCAAGCGTACAGGCTACGCTTGCTAAAGAATGTTCCGCTGCAACTTTGCATTGCAGACTTGAGGATCACGTTTACCGAGGTGAAGGCGATTTGTTTAATCGGCGGATGAAGACCGCAATCTGGCTGTCAGACATCGGTGAGGAGGATTAACGTCTGATGACAGTTTCGTTTAATACGCCGATCCTCGTACAGTGCGATTTTGATGATACCGTCACTGTCGGCAACGTTAGTACTGCGATACGAGATGAGTTTTGCCAGGTTGATTGGCGCACTATGGAGGATAAATACCTGGCGGGCGAATACAGCGTGGAGGAGAGCAATGTCCGCCAGTTTGGCCTGATTGTCGCAGACCGGAGGGAGATCGAGAAGTTCGTCGTGAGCACCGTAGTCGTCAGGTATGCTTTTGGCGTTTTCGTAGACTACTGCAGAAGAGTGGGCATCAGGCTGGCCATTGTCAGCAGCGGCCTAGATCTGTACATACGTCCAATTATGCGACAATTGGACCTGGAGGACCTGGAGGTATTCTCAGGACGTGCCGAGGTGGTCTCGAACGGGATACAGGTCGAGTATAGAGACCCGTCGGGTACGCCAATAACTAGCGGGTTCAAAGAGTCATATGTTCGACATTTCCAAGGCCAAGGAAACGCGGTAGTTTTTGTGGGTGACGGGCTTTCTGACATCGTGCCCGCTCAAAAGGCCGACTTCGTCATAGCCCGCTCTACTCTCCGTGAGCACCTGATAGACCATGGAGTGAACCACTTCGAGTTTGAGACGTTCAACGACGTGACCATCCACCTGGAAGAAGTGCGTCAACGTTTGTGATACTGAAACGCCGATGCCGCCGTCTTTGTATGGATTCTTCGGGTGATGATTGTGGGATGAGGCTACAAATTACTTAATTCCCAACAGCCCTACAAACATTGACAATATTCTTGCCCTTTCCCTGCTAGTCTCGTAGTTTTAGCTGCTACTATCCTCGGTCCAAGTCCACTTCCTTTTTGTTCCCTCGGTTATACCGTCTAGATAGGGAAGGTTATGTTCATCAGGGATGAGAGAGAAGGGCTGCTCGTTCTCGCTCTCTTGAGCGTCTAAAGAGGTATCTACTTCAATATCTGGCGGGCGGACAGCAAGCGCAAAAGCACGACGGCGTTGGTGAGCACTGCTAGTACGACGAGTGTCAACAGCCCCTGCCCTAGTAAGCCACCGACCATCACTATTAGCAGGCGTACGTCTCGGCTAGCCGATGAGGTGATGCCACGGTCAAACAACCTGACGGCCTGAACGTCGATCCTAGCTCGAGTGTAGGTTACTGTGAACGTGCCTGCCAGTGCGCAGAAGCCTATTATCCAGGCGTAAGCTCCCGAATCTCCAGCGGCCCATATAGTGAGCCCAAGCAATATAAGGGAGTCTGCGTAGCGGTCAAGGACCGCGTCCATGAAACCGCCGTAGGCAGAGGTCATGTTCTTCAGACGCGCAAGGTCACCGTCTATCCCATCTGCTATGGAAGAGGCTTGTGCCAAGAAGGCTCCAGCGATGTAGTAGTCTGAAGCGAAACAACCAAAACACGCGACGGCCAGTCCGAGGCTGGCAATGGAGACCTGGTTGGGGGTTGCAGGTGTGCGGGCCAGGAGGCGTGCCAGCGGCCTGGAGACACGACGATTCAGATGGCGAGAGACTAGTCCGTCATATATAGCTTCACTCATTCCCTAGTTCATCACCATCTTTTTTATCGCAACATAGTCGTCCAGAGTATCCACGTCAGACCAGAACTCACCCTCAATATCTAGGGTGGCAAAAGGCGAACCGTTAGCGCCGATGTAGCGTACCACGTCTGAAATGCCTACTTTCATGCCTTGTTGGGTTTCGAGCAGGTCTATAACCGAGAACACGTCGGGCGTCATCTTGAATACCCCTGTGTCGATGGCATTCCAGGCATCCAGACCCTTTCCTATGCTGACAATGTATCCATCGCAATCTACAAGAACTCGGGTTGCGTCGTTTAACTGTGCGGGTTGAGTAGCCTTAGAATCCACACATAAGATGTTCCCATCCAAGAAACTGGATAGCAAGTTTGCGACGATTCGGTTGCTGATCGGATGATCCCCCATGCACACGACGAAAGAATCATCCCCCACGAAGCCTCGGGCAATGCTGATGGACAAGGCGTTGCCCCACGCGTGGTTTGCGTTGTACAGGAACCGGATCTCAGGATACAATTCGCTTAGGGCCCTTTCCACTTTTGCCGCATTGTGGCCTACGACTACCGCTATCTCTTCAACGCCGGCCATCTTCAGAGCTCTGATCGGGTAATCGATTAAGGGCGACCCACCGACGTCTAGCAGTACCTTAGGGGTATCAAGCGTTAGTGGTCTTAATCGACCACCATCCCCGGCGGCGAGAATAATTCCTTTCAAAAGCCTCATCCTTTTTGTGATAGATTTCTGTCAGATCGTACGGTCATAGACCATTACAGGGAGTAAGGTAATCTAGGCGTACTTCGTCATTGTATACCTGAGGGACTGGAGGCGACGGGCGGATTCGAACCGCCGAATAGAGGTTTTGCAGACCTCCGCCTTAACCACTTGGCTACGTCGCCTCGACGCCTTTTGGTGCCGAGGGCGGGACTTGAACCCACACGAGCAAAAGCCCACAGCCCCCTCAAGACTGCGTGTCTACCAATTCCACCACCTCGGCGGACCATGAGAAATGATATCAGAGAGTGAACGAAATCTAAAGATATAAATAACAATTCTCTATAAAAAGACTTTCATGCTCTGAGATGGAGCGTGACAACTATCTCTAGGCTATTTTCAATTACTGGAAAGCAGTCTTGATCTTATAATTGCCCTGGGTTGGCAGATTGTTTTTGAAATATAGACTTTCAGCGGTTCCATACTTGAATTTAAGAGGGATAAGCAGGAAAGATAACTAAGATATTAAAGAGGGTCCGCCGTTATGTATAAAGGGTTCAAAGTGGTTGATGCGGACGCTTATATTACAGAACCATATGATCTGTGGGGTAAGTATTAAGTATATGGAAGCAGAATACTATGATCGGAGACCCATAGTTGGGCCACCAGAGAAAAGTAAGTCTGGAGCCATTTCGCGCGTAGGAAAATGGCAGGAGCGGGAGGATTCGAACCCCCGACCACTGGTTTTGGAGACCAGCGCTCTGACCAGACTGAGCTACGCTCCTATGGTACCCCTGGAGGGACTCGAACCCCCGACGCGCGACTTAGGACGCCGCCGCTCTATCCACTGAGCTACAGGGGCCTGGTGGAGATAGGGGGAATCGAACCCCCAACCTCGGCATTGCGAACGCCGCGCTCTCCCAATTGAGCTATATCCCCTCGCGAGATTGGCTAGGTCTCGTGACTGGGGTTTAGGAAAGGAATTTTAACTTCTCCTACGCTAAATGGATACGAAAAATCCTAGCTTACCGTTTGGGAGGTGTCAAGAAATCGTATCAACGTCTCTTCCATAGTGGATGAGTAACCGGAACTAAAGTAGTTTGAAAAAAGCAAGCGAATACCTTTATGATTCTTGACATTATTACACTTGCGACTCTAGTATTTGTCTGCACAATAGTGCGAATCTTAAAAATTGTTTTAGGAAATAAAATTAGTGATAGGACGGTGTACCCGTGGCATTCAAGTTTGTTGGTGCCGTCCTCTCAGTATTGACCGGAAAGACTGTCCGCGATGCTAGGCTCAAAGCAAATTGGTTGGTTGAAAACGCGGAAGAAAAGAAGAGAGAAATCATTCTTGAAGGACGTGAGGGTGCTTCGAGAATAAGGTCAGATGCTGAAGAGATGGCTAAAGAAAGAACTAGGGATCTCCGCGAGGCCGAAAAAAGACAGCAGGGTCGGGAAGAAAATCTAGATCTACGACAAGTGGATGTGAGCCGACGTGAAGGTTTGCTTGTAGACGAAGAACTCGTTATTAATGAAACGAAACTTGAAATAGAAAGTTTAAAACACGAGCAGATCCAACAAATAGAAGAGTCGGCAGGATTGACGGCCGATCAGGCACGGGAATTGGTTATATCTAGGGCAGAAGATCAAGCCAGGCATGAATTGTCTAAGCGATATTATGAGCTCGAAAGAGATATGAAGAGCAGGGTCGATGAAGAAGCAAGAAGAGTAATTACTATAGCAATTCAAAGACTAGCTGCAGATGTTGTCTCCGAACGAAGTGTTACTAAAGTGACTTTGCCAAATGATGAGATGAAGGGCAGATTGATTGGAAGGGAAGGTCGTAACATCAGAGCCTTGGAGGCTGTTACGGGAGTAGATTTACTCATTGACGATACCCCTGAGATAATCACTATTTCCTGCTTTGATCCTATCCGCCGCGAGGTTGCGAGGGTCGCCTTGGAGAAACTAATTGAGGATGGTCGAATACATCCTACCAGAATTGAGGAAACGGTTCTTAAGTCCCAAAATGAAGTAAATGAAATAATATGGCGATCTGGTGAGCAAGCTACTTTCGACGCAGGAGTACCAGGGCTCAAACCTGAATTGATTAAATTGTTGGGGCGTCTCAAATACAGATACAGCTACGGAGAAAATATCTTACAGCATTCGGTGGAGGTCTCTCGGATTGCGGGGCTGATTGCCGCTGAGGTGGGAGCTAAAGTTAGTGTAGCCAAAGCAGGAGGTCTACTTCATGATATTGGTAAGGCTATGACTCATGAGGTTCAGGGAAGCCACGTAGATATCGGAGGAGATATCGCTACCCGCTACGGTATTGATGCTGAGGTTCATAGAGCCATCGTGGAACATCATGAGGATGATAGAGGTTCTATGGAAGCTCTGATTGTGGCAGCAGCAGATGCGGTTAGTGCGGCCAGGCCTGGGGCTCGTAAGGAGACCTTGGACATGTATATAGAGAGATTAGAAGCGTTAGAGGATGTAGCCACGAGTTTTGATGGTGTAGAGAAAGCTTATGCTATTCAAGCTGGACGAGAAGTCCGGATTATAGTCAAACCTGAAGAGATGAATGAATATGAGGCCGCGGCCTTAGCTAGAGATGTAGTCAAAAAGGTCCAAGATAAGCTTGTTTATCCTGGACAAATAAAAGTTACTGTAGTGAGGGAAACCAGGAATGTGGAGATAGCCCAGTAAGTAAAGGCAAAAGAGGAAAACGCGGATAGGTTTATTAATCAGGACGGCCTAATTCGGATGGGTTAGTGAGGGAATGTTAAGTGTGTTAGATGGCTACTATAAGTGGAAAATTGGGTCACACTATACGATCAGGTGTAAGAGAATTAATTGAGAGTTTTAATGATTGGTGACATTGTGGGGCGGCCGGGTAGGAGAGCTGTACAAGATATTGTGCCTGCACTGCGTAAAGATTTAGATATCAACCTAGTTATAGCCAATGGAGAAAATTCCGCGGGTGGATTCGGCATTACGTTTGACACAGCTCAAGATATCTTGGATGCAGGAGTCAACGTTATAACTTCGGGCAATCATATTTGGAAAAAACGAGAAATTATCCCATATCTCCAGGAAGAATTGCCCATCCTCCGACCATCAAACTTTCCTAAGTCTACTCCTGGTCGAGGCCAATTGAATATCGGTGATGTTATGGTAGTCAATTTGATGGGCAGGGTATTTATGGAAGCCTTGGATTGTCCATTCATGGAAGTGGACCGTTTGCTTAAAGAAGCGGAAGGATTGAATTCACCTTCAATAGTTTTAGTTGATTTCCATGCTGAGGCTACTTCAGAGAAACAAGCTATGGGTTGGTATCTAGACGGGCGTGTTAGTGCGGTCGTAGGAACGCATACGCATGTTGCTACTGCCGATAATCGCATACTTCCTAAAGGGACTGCTTATGTTTCAGATTTGGGAATGGTTGGGCCAATTAATTCGGTGATTGGAATGGAACCGAACGCAGTTGTACAGAAATTTTTAACACAGATGCCTCATCAGTTTACGGTCGCATCTGGGCCTGTCACTTTCAATTCTGTATTGATTGAAATAGACGACGGAACCGGAAAAGCAGTGTCAGTTGACAGGATAGATAGGGTTATAAACTAATGTCAGTTACTGTTGATTTGCATTCTCATACTACTGCCTCGGATGGAAGATTGTCTCCTGGAGAACTGATCGATCTCTTCGGCCGAAGAGGACTGAAGACCGTGGCGATAACTGACCATGACACTACCAATGGATTAGAAGAAGCCTTTAAAGCCAAGAGAGCATACCCAGACATGGTTCTCATTCCTGGAGTAGAACTCAGTGCCGACTCTAAAGATACTGAGATGCATTTACTTGGGTATTTTCTGGATTATGAGAATGATAGTTTCCAGAAAACGCTATCCAGATTTAGGGAAGGACGGGTGGGAAGGGCGAGAACAATGGTGAAGAAATTATCGGATATGGGCGTTGACCTGAAGTGGGAAAGAGTTCTTGAATTTGCTGGAGATGGGGCGGTTGGTCGTCCACATATAGCAAGGGCTATGATCGAAATGGGGCACGTAGGAAGTATGTCAGAGGCCTTCGACAAGTATTTGGGTAGAGGTAGTCCTGTATACGCAGACAGGGCAAAATTTAGCCCCATAGATGCGATAGAATTAATTCATAGCGTTAATGGTTTGGCCGTCCTTGCCCACCCATCTTGGGTAGATAACTTAGAGTCTCAGCTTCCATTGTTGGTAGAAGCCGGGTTGGCTGGCATGGAAGTTCATTATAGTAGTTATAGTTTGGAATTAATAACAGAGTTGGAGAGCTTGGCCAATAGATTTGGCCTAGTTCCGTGTGGGGGATCAGATTATCATGCCAACAATAATGATGGGGAAGCGTTGCCGGGAGACCAAGGCCCACCCGAAGAATCCGTCGATAGACTTAGACAAATAGCGATACAGAGGACTTCTATACACTGACGATTGATCTAGAAATTCATTTATGGGTATGTGAATAACCAATGGATCTTTTCCTTTTTTACCTATATGCGTATTTGATCGGCTCTGTACCTACGGGATATCTTCTTGGGCTATGGATTCGTAAGGTGGATATACGAAAGTATGGTAGTGGCAATGTTGGGACTTCGAACGTATTTATCCATATTGGTAAACGTTGGGGGATATTGCTCGGCGCTACCGAGTTTTTGTTGAAGGGGGCTTCGCCAGTTTGGATTGGCCTGTTGATTTTGGATCTCCCTGTACAAGAATCCTCAGGACCGTTTTTGGCAGACTTTTTGTTTGGGTTTCACCGGGATTCATTCCATTTAGTTGGTGCTGCTTTATTGGCCCTGGCCGGAAATAATTGGTCTATTTTCCTTAAATTCAAAGGAGGGCGAGGCTTGGCCGTGGCGGGAGGAGGCCTTTCAACTATGGCTTTATATGAATGCTTGATATGTTGTGTGGTCTCACTTCTAGGATATCTGTTCTTGAAAATTCCTGCGGGAATCATAACATTGGTGTGTCTTTTGCTATTGCCATTTTGGGTAATAGTGTTTGGCCAGACCACCTCAGTTTTATGTTATTGTTTGGGGGTAAATGCCTTAGTTTTAATAAAAAGGTTGCTCGGAAGTGAGGAGCTTTTCCCCGATAGTGTATCTAAACCAAGACTTTTACTTACAAGGCTGATTTTTGATAGAGACTTAATGGACAGAGATGCCTGGGTAAAGAAGGTTCCGCAGTCCCAACGTTAGTGGATTTGGTGGATGATTAAATGGGTCAGGAACAATTATCCAAACAGGACGCTGAAACTTATGCAGGACTTGTCACATTTTGTGATACGCATAAGCAGATAGAGACTGCTCTCAAATGTAGTAGATGCAGCAAAGCTATTTGCCCTTATTGCATGATTCAAACTCCTGTTGGTGCACGGTGTCGTATTTGTGCTAACTTAAAAAAAGTCCCGTTTGCGACACTATCTTTGGGACGATTCTTTTTGATTTTATTGACCGCTGTAGTTTTGTCCGGATTTATTGGAACCATATGGGGTTACTTTCTCCCGGAAATACGAAGTGTGCCATTCTTGCCCATGATTATTTCGCTTAGCGTGGGATACGTTATTGGAGAAAGCATTAGCATAGTGTCAAACCGCAAACGAACGAAGCTCATTTATTGGATGGCCGGTAGTTCTACAGTCTTTGCCTTTGTTATAAGCAGTCTGATTTTTATTTCCGTAAGAGACACTCACATGCTTTCTTGGGGTATTATGGAGTTATTTATAGTTGGTGTTTCCGTCTATTTGGCAGTCACTAGAATCCGTTAATTCACCCCATAGTTCTACGGAAACGTTTTTTGAAATCTCGTAGCTAAATCCGTGTTGCCCTAGATATCTACAGATTTTGTGCATGAAATTCCGTTCATCCGTATCTTTATAGCGATTAATAATTTTCTTGCCACTCCTTAATGCGCTTGTGTAATCATCCAGGTTTTGGAGTAGAGGCATAATTACTTCTCTTTCGACACCTAAGTTGTAAAGCTCTTGGTTCAGGGCTTTTCTGCTCCTAGGTCGGTGTTTTTCACGAAGTTCTATCCAATATTCGGCAAAATCTTGGTCGTTTAAGAGATTCTTACTTTTGAGTCTATCTAATGTTATTTCAGTGACGGTATTCGTGAATGTTTTAAGAAGATGTCGCCGGACCTCTTGAACACTACGTGCCCGATACGAGAGAAATCGCAACGCTACATCCCAGGGGCTTTTATTCTGTCTCAACGTCAGTGCTGACGGTTGGCTCCGTAGGCTTCGTAGCGGGCTTTGAAGCTTCTCTAATGAGGAGTTCTATCTCTTTGGCCAATGCGACATTTGTCTTAAGAAAGCTCTTTGCATTCTCCCTGCCCTGACCTAGTCTAATATCTCCATAGGAATAGAAAGCGCCTGATTTTTTTATTAGATTGTTTTCTGTGCCCAATTCGAGAACGTCACCTTCTCGACTTATACCTTCGTTAAACATAATATCGAATTCTGCTGTTCTAAAAGGAGGTGCAACCTTGTTTTTTACAACTCGAGCCCTAACCCTATTGCCAATGATTTCTGTTCCAGACTTGATGGAGTCTACCCGACGAAGGTCGATACGGACTGAACTGTAGAATTTTAACGCTCGCCCGCCCGGTGTAACCTCTGGGCTTCCAAACATTACACCCACTTTCATTCGTATTTGGTTGATAAAAATAACGGCAGTTTTGGATCTGTGTATTGCCGAGGTTAGCTTTCTTAGAGCTTGAGACATTAGTCTTGCTTGGAGACCTACGTGGGCATCTCCCATATCGCCTTCGATTTCTGCTTTGGGTACCAATGCTGCAACGGAATCGATAATAATCACGTCTATAGCACCGCTTCTCACTAAATATTCGGTAATTTCCAACGCCTGTTCTGCATTATCTGGTTGAGAGATTAGGAGGTCCTGAATGTTCAGGCCCAACCTAGCCGCATACGAGGGATCCATGGCGTGCTCCACGTCAATATATGCAGCTGTGCCACCTAACTTCTGGCTTTCTGCCATGATATGCATGGCGATAGTTGATTTTCCTGCGGCCTCGGCGCCATAAATCTCTGTAACCCGCGCGCGCGGTACCCCTCCTATTCCTAGGGCGATGTCGAGAGATAGGCACCCTGTTGGCAATGATTCGGTTGTTAAGGCTTGTTCGGTTTCTCCCAGGCGCATTATGGCGCCTTTCCCGTACTGTCGTTCTATCTGGCCGAGAGCTATATCTAAAGCCCCCTGTCTACTTTGGGTCATGGAACCCCTCTTTAGTAACTGTATTAGGTCATAATATCACTGGGTTGACAGCCCAACAAGGAGTCTTTTATCTGACTGGTGGTTTATTATCATAAGTTTTTGATTTGAATTCGTTCCCAGATTGGGTTTCAGACCGAATTTATTGCGGTTGAGTTTGGATAGATCTTCTCCGCAAACGTGCATTTACACTGTTCGGCTCTCAGATTCATTGCCAATTTGGTGTATTTCATAAGATAAGGATAGAGATATTAACAATGAGATTAACTAAGCGTGGCATTATCTACGCAAGTATTTTCCAAGACGGGAATCCCGTTTCTTTGATGATCATCGATGCGCTTAAAACGAGTTTTTGCAAGGCAGTTCTTAATAACTCCGATTATTCCACAAGTTAAGTGGTCATGAGGTCCTATTATGATCTCCATGTGTCCACACTATTTGAGATGATGTATAGGCCGTTTATTCCCCCCGTTATAATTGTAGTAGATACGATCCATTCCACAGACGTGGTCCTTCCCATATGGCAAGCTTAAGACTTTTTCTATGAAATTCGGGTTATGCCTAAATTGTCTAAGATAACTAGAATCGCGGTCAAAGAGAAATTGCTGGGTGGGGCCTGATTCAAGAAGATTGTCCATATGGGATAAAGTGTTCGAGGCTGTAATAAGGATTAGACATTTCTAGGATTCTTATCGAAATAGGGATGTGAGAAACCTATTATGAGGGTCTTTTGTGGATAGCCGACCAATTTTTCGAGTAGTGATTGATTATTGGTAGTCGCCAGTCTTTCCCAAAAGCGCGTTGCGTAATTTTTACGCCTGGAGGAGCTTGCCTTCTTTTGTATTCATTTTGATCTATTGTGGTAATAACTGTTCTAACTATCGATGGATCGAATCCCATGTTTACGATATCCTCGTAATCCTTATTATGTTCTACGTATGCCACCAATATCTGGTCTAGAATGTCGTATGGTGGTAGTGTGTCCACGTCTTTTTGTGATGGTTTTAGTTCAGCGCTTGGGGGTTTAGTTAAGGTGGTTTTAGGTATCACGGGATTTGTTTTATTTCGCCAATAGGCTAGGTTGTAGACCATGGTTTTTGGAACATCTTTCAACACATTGAATCCCCCTGCCATGTCACCGTAGAGTGTGGCATAACCCATAGCCATTTCACTTTTATTTCCGGTACTAAGGACAAGCCACCCAAATTTATTAGATAATGTCATTAAAATATTGCTTCTGATCCGTGATTGAACATTTTCTTCTGCTACGCCTACAGGTGTATTGGAGAAAAAATCGACTAACATTTCATCGAATGCTGAATGAGCTGCTTCGATAGGTACTGACCATATTTTAATCCCTAGATTATTCGCTAGTTTTTCGGCGTCTACTACGCTACCTTTGCTTGAATAGCGAGAAGGCATAGTAACGCCAATAACGTTCTCGCAGCCCAAAGCATCACTCGCTATTGTAGCTGTGAGTGCCGAGTCTATTCCTCCAGAAAGACCAATCAACACCTTGGAAAAACCAGATTTATGTATGTAGTCTCGGGTTCCGGTTAGAAGTGCTCCATAAATTTGATCTAGGCCTGTGTTATTCGGCGCTGGCCTGCTTGTTTCCAATGCTGGATATGATCTTTCTATAAAGCTGGAAACATTGAATATTTTGGTGTTGACATTGACATCTAAGCTTTCATGGGCACGGATTCCTGTAGTAGGATGGTCTGCATTGAATCTGGAGACCGATTCCAAATCAAGATCTATTGTTATTAAGTCTTCCTCGAATTGCCTTCCTTTCACCAGAATCTGTCCTTTCGGATTGCTTACCATACTGACCCCATCAAAAACCAGTTCGTCTTGTCCTCCTACTGCATTGACGTAAGCTATGAATACATTGTTTTCGATCGAGCGCGTGGCAATCATCTCTTCCCTTTCCATTTGTTTGCCAATGTGGTACGGAGATGCATTGATGTTTATGATCAACTCTGCTCCAGTTTTCCGTTGTGCGACTATCGGGCCATCCTTGTGCCAAACGTCCTCACAGATGTTGACGGCCAGATTTGAACCATTGATTTTGTAGACTGGGTATTGTGATCCGCGTTTGAAATAACGGTCTTCATCGAAGACCCCATATGTTGGGAGATGAATTTTGTAATATATGTCTATGAGTTTGCCGTCGTATGCTATCGCAGCAGCGTTATAAGTATGGATATTGGAATCCACAAAACCGACTATTAATCCAATCCCACTTGAGGCGTAGACAGCCTGACGCATTTTTTCCTTCGATGCCTTTAGGAAAGAGGGTTTGTAGGCTAGGTCTTCGACTGGATATCCAGTGATGGCCATTTCTGGAAAAGCTATTAGATCCGCTGATTGAGCTTTAGCCAGATTTGTGTAGTGTACGACCTTTTCCAAGTTTCCCTGGAGATCCCCTACGATAGTGTTAATTTGAGCTAATGCTATTCTGAAGCTTCTCATGGAACTAATATTAATTATCCTTTTTCAAAGTATAACATTAGCTCTGGCTTAGTAACCGGCAGATCAGTTTTCGTAGAGAAATCAAATGTTTTCTTTTGATTTTTGGCTATTTTTGACGTACCATTTAAGCAGTAGTTTTAATCTATCTAAACTGCTATTTAGGAATTAGTATGAAGGTAAAAAATGGCCAATAGGAAGTGGATGCGCGGTGGGGTCCTGTACATGGTGATAATTGCCGCCATCCTGATAGTTTTCCTCACCATAACATCCGGGATGGGTAGCTCCCAGGAGATTTCCTTTACAGAGGTTGTGTCAAAGGCAAAAGCTGGTGAACTCAAATCTTTGGAAGTTGATGGTGGGAATATTCTGGCAGTAACGACATCGGGAGCCAGCTTCAATAGTCGTGTTGGGAGTGGAATAGACCTGCTTGAGGTATTACGCGATGAGGGAATTAATACCGGCCCCAATGGGCTCGAGGTAAATTTTAAAAAGGCCGGAGGGCTAAATTTTGGGATCCTGCTCAATTTCCTCCCACTGATATTTTTTGGTGGTCTTATTATTTTCATGATGCGGCAGGCTCAAGGCAATAGTAATCAAACTATGAACTTTGGTAAGTCTAAAGCTAAAATGATTGTCACAGATCGTCCAACGGTCACGTTTGATGATGTGGCTGGGGCTGATGAGGCAAAAGAAGAACTCCAAGAAGTTGTCGAATTTCTTAAGTTTCCGGAACGTTTTCTAGCTTTAGGCGCCAGGATCCCGAGGGGAGTCTTATTAATTGGTCCGCCAGGAACTGGAAAAACATTGCTTGCTCGCGCTATAGCTGGAGAAGCCGCTGTTCCCTTTTTTCCAATCAGTGGAAGTGAATTTGTGGAAATGTTTGTAGGTGTCGGAGCTGCCCGTGTTCGAGATCTATTTGACCAAGCCCAACGTAATGCTCCATGTATAATATTTGTGGACGAAATTGACGCAGTGGGCCGACATAGGGGGGCTGGTTTAGGAGGTGGCCACGACGAACGAGAACAAACCTTAAACCAGATTTTGGTTCAAATGGATGGATTCGAGACTGGAACAAACGTAATAGTTTTGGCTGCTACTAACAGACCCGACATCCTCGATCCAGCTCTATTGAGACCGGGTAGATTTGATAGAAGAGTGATGCTAGATGCTCCTGATGTACGGGGAAGGGAGGCTATCTTAAAGGTGCATTCTCAGGGTAAACCGCTGGCTCCTAGTGTGGATTTGGCCGTCATTGCCAAGCAAACCCCAGGATTTAGTGGCGCAGACCTTGCTAACCTAGTTAACGAGTCTGCTTTGTTAACGGCTCGAGTTAACAAGAAACTCATTGGCAAGACCGAGTTTGAAGAAGCCGTGGATCGGGTAATGGCCGGTCCTGAACGGAAAAGCCGTGTCGTTAGCAAACGAGAAAAAACAATAACGGCTTATCATGAGGCCGGTCATGCTGTTGTTGCTTGGAAATTGCCTCATGCTGATATGGTTCATAAGATATCCATCATAGCTCGCGGTGGTATGGGGGGGTATACCAGATTGCTACCTGAAGAAGAAAGAAATTTGTATAGCAAGAACCAATTCGAGGATATGTTGGCTACTGCGTTGGGGGGCCGGGTCGCCGAACAGGTGGTTTTTGAGGAAATTACGACTGGGGCTAGTAACGACCTGGAAAGAGCTACTCGTATCTCCCTGATGATGGTAAAGCAATACGGAATGAGTTCCAATTTGGGACCTAGAACCTTAGGTAAAAGACAGGAACTGATCTTTCTAGGGAGGGAACTCCATGAGGAAAGAGATTACAGTGACAAATTAGCAGAGGAGATTGATGGAGAAGTCCAGAATTTCATATTAACTGCGTACAAAAAAGCACAGATTATAATTGAAGATAATAGGGATATTTTGAATAGTGTGGCCGAATACCTTATCATTAATGAGTCAGTGGAAGGACAACCGCTTGAAGATTTGATGGAAGGTCGAGTGCCGCAGCCTGTTCTAGCTAAAACTAAAGCACGGCCAAGAAAAAAGGTGATCCGTACCAGGGTCGCACCTAAGACTCGTCAACGAGATGCATCCAGACCAGTAATGGACGGAGGCACGGCGTCGGATTCTTAGAAATGCAAGACTAGGCTTCGTCCTCTAACGGTAACTGGCGAAAGTATATCCCCCATTTTTGCATTAGATCTCGTACCCAAGAATGGTTTTCCATTAGAAGCTCATTGAAAAATCCTGCTAATGCGTGTGCAGGAATAGTTTTATTCCCACATACCCAGCTCATTTCGGCAGGCACTACGTAGATTATGCTCTTCTTATGTTCGCATTCTAGGCCTATGCGGCTCATACCTTTTTCTATAGCCAGAGTTATACCTTGATTGGATTCGATATCCATAGCTTCCCCTTTTTTGACAGACAATAAGTTTTTGATTAACAATAGGTTATCACAGGGATGGATGGTGTTCGCGATTTCCAATCCACAAAATTTGGACCCTGGAATTGGTATTATCTTGTGGAATATGTATGACGAGCGAGTTGCATGCTCTTAATAAGGTAACCATTTAAATCGCATCGCCATATTATTTTTCGATCTCTTGACACCCTAGTGTGTTGGGCCTACAATGGCGGTAATTTAGCCACGCAGGCGAGGCGTGGTGGGTGGAATAGAATTCCCCGGTTTCTTCCCTCTTCGATCTACTTTCATGATAAGCGTGTTCAGAATTTTCTCTAATCCTTGGGTCTTCAGCAAAGGAAGATGACAAAGTATATATTCGTTACAGGAGGCGTAGTTAGCTCCATAGGTAAAGGGGTTAGTGTCGCTTCTATTGGTCGGATCCTCAAGAACCGGAATATTTCAGTTTCTGTTATGAAATTAGACCCGTATTTAAACGTAGACCCTGGAACTATGTCCCCATATCAGCATGGCGAGGTATTTGTTACCAAGGACGGGGGCGAAACGGATTTGGACCTCGGTCATTACGAGAGATTTATTGATATCGAATTAACCAAGTCATCTAATTTGACTGCAGGCCAGGTCTATCTTTCATTGATATCTAAAGAACGCAGAGGGGATTTTCTCGGCGGCACTATACAGGCCGTATCTCACGTGACCAACGAGATTAAAGAGAATATCAGGTTTCTTGCGGATGAGACCGGGTCTGATGTAATTGTTGTGGAAGTTGGGGGAACGGTGGGTGATATAGAGGGGCAGCCCTTCTTAGAGGCTATAAGACAGATTAGGAACGAAGTGGGAAGAGAGAATGTTTTTTATGTTCATTTGACTCTTCTTCCATATATCTTAGCCACACAAGAACTAAAAACTAAGCCTACTCAACATAGTGTTAAGGAGCTTAGAGGCAGTGGGATACAACCAGACGCGATAATTTGCAGAAGCGACTATCCAGTGTCAGATAGTATTAGAGATAAGATATCACTTTTTTGTGACGTTTCTATCGGTGCTGTGATTCCGCTTCTCACGGTGGATACGATATACAGAGTACCGTTGATCTTAGAAGAGTGGGGGGTAGGTGATCTCCTTATTCAATCCCTTGGTTTAAATTCCACCGGTGGGACGATGGATAGCTGGGGCGATATGGTGGATTTGATGGTGTTACCCAAAGAGAAAATCAATATCGCGATGGTCGGAAAGTATGTAGAGCTACACGACGCTTACATATCCGTTAAAGAGGCTTTAAACCATGCAGGGCTTTTTCATGATAGGGAAATAGAACTTGATTGGATACACGCAGAGGATATCGAAAGAGAAGGGCCCGAAAGACTGCTCCGTTCTGCATCTGGCATTGTTGTCCCTGGAGGATTCGGCCCTAGAGGGGTTGATGGAATGATTTTAGCTGCTGAATACGCGAGGATACGAGGCATACCATATTTGGGCCTTTGTCTAGGCCTACAGGTCATGGTCATAGATTATGCAAGGAATGTACTGAATTTAAAGGGTGCGAATTCCGTTGAAATGGTGGAAGAGTGTGAGCATCCTGTGGTGGACTTAATGCCAGAACAAATATCAATTATGGACAAAGGCGGAACGATGCGTTTGGGTAATTACCCGTGTCGGCTGATAGAGGGGACAAAAGCGTATGATGCCTATGGAAAGGAAGAGGTGATAGAAAGACATCGCCATAGATTTGAATTAAACAACTCCTATCGAGAATCGCTAGAAACTGCCGGATTACTGGCAAGTGGTTTGTCTCCTGATGGGAAGTTGGTAGAGATTTCAGAGGTTCGTGGACATCCGTTCATGGTTGGGGTCCAATTCCATCCAGAGTTTTTATCAAGACCAGGACGTCCACATCCCTTGGTAAGAGAGTTTCTCAAAGTTGCTATTCGAACTTTGAGAGAAGGCGATCAACCTGCTTTGCCATTTTCCGAAGGAAACGTGCCGTCGAAACGAAATGATGGCATGCCTGATGGGGATGTTTGAGCCAGTGAGTCGTTATGGAAATCATCAAACGATATCAAGATTTTACCCATAGAGGTAGTTAATGAAATTATTTTTGGACAGTGCTGACATAGAGGAGATTAAAAATGGAACTATCTTGGGAGTTATTTCTGGGGTCACGACCAATCCATCTTTGGCAGCAAAAGCAGGCGTAGGTGGTGTAGCAGCATATAAGTTAGCGGTTCAAGAGATTGCGAGTATCGTGGATGGCCCAATATCCATAGAGGTAATTAGCAATAATCCTGACGATATGATTGTAGAAGGAAGAGATTATGCTACGTGGATTGATAATCCATGGGTTAAATTGCCCAGCAGCGCAGCTGGTTTTCAGGCCATGAAAGTCTTATCGATGGAAGGTATAGAAATAAATCAAACATTATGTTTCTCGGTAAATCAGGCACTCTTGGGAGCCCAGGCTGGGGCTACAGCGGTTAGTCCATTTGTGGGAAGACTAGATGATATCGGTGAGGATGGTATGGGATTGGTGAGAGACATAGTCGATGTATTTAAGATACATGGTATTAAAACGAAGGTTTTGGCAGCAAGCATACGCAGTCCAAAACATTGTGTTGACGCGGCAAAAGCCGGAGCACATATATCTACAATACCCATAAGCGTTTTGAAGCAAATGGCAAAACATCCACTTACAGACATCGGGCTTAAAAAGTTTAACGAAGATTGGGAAAAGGCTAGAAAAGGTTAGTTGGCCCTGCTTGATAAATGAGAAAAATTGACTAATTTGATCGAATTGTTACTAAGAAAAAACGCGAAGGACACTTTAAACTATGTTCCTCGCGATAAAACCACGCGGCTTGGAATTTATCCAAAGATTGTTAGAAGAGTGTGATACTTGTGACCACAGAACAAACCCTAAATATTTCAGAACTACATATGAAAACAAGAGATGAGTTGTTGGCAATGGCGGAGGAGATGGGAATGGACAACGGAAATCCCACGACAGCTCTCCGCAAGGAAGAAATCGTCTTTCGAATAATTGGCAAGTCTCCCTTGAAGGATAATCTTGTGGCCTCAGGGATCCTAGAAATTATGGGTCAAGATTATGGCTTTCTTAGGCAACACAATTTAAAACATGGCCCCGGCGATATTTATGTATCTCAGTCCCAAGTCAGGCGTTTTGGCCTGAGGAGTGGCGACACGGTCATGGGAAATATAAGACCTCCTAAAGGAGGGGAAAGGTATTTTGGATTAGTGCGAGTCAATACTGTGAACGATATGGATCCGGAGAGTGCCCGAATAAGGCCAAACTTCGAAGACTTGACGCCTATTTTCCCCGAGGAGCACATAAAACTTGAGACAAAAGCGGATGATATAACTGCGCGTATGGTTGATTTATTTTCTCCAATTGGAAGAGGGCAGAGAGGTCTCATAGTTGCCCCCCCTAAGGCAGGTAAAACAACCATTCTAAAGCAAATTGCCACAGGAGTTTCTAGCAATAACCCAGATATCCACATTATGGTTGTATTGATTGGAGAGAGACCAGAAGAAGTTACAGATATGCGGCGCTCTGTAAAGGGAGAAGTTTTCGCATCTACGTTTGATGAATCAGTTGAAGACCAGTGTAGGTTAGCAGATTTAGCTCTTGAGAGAGCAAAGCGACTTGTAGAGTCTGAGAAAGACGTTTTAATTATAATGGATAGTATCACTAGGGCTACTCGAGCTTATAATCTCGCTCTTCCGAGTAGTGGGAGGACCTTATCGGGTGGTATGGACCCGGTAGCACTATATCCACCAAAGCGCTTTTTTGGAGCAGCCCGAAATGTGGAACACGGAGGTAGCTTAACTATCATTGCTAACTGTTTGGTTGATACAGGTAGTCGTATGGATGAAGTCATTTACGAAGAATTTAAAGGAACAGGTAATATGGAACTTCATCTGGACCGTAAGTTAGCAGAGAAACGAATCTGGCCTGCCATAGATATTGTTAGGAGCGGCACCAGACGAGAGGAACTATTCTTTGACGATACTGTTTCTAAACAGGTATTGCTTTTAAGGAGAATGGTTGGGTTACTAGCTGGAGACTCGCATAGTTCCAATGACGTTTTGGAAAAAATCCTGAAATCAGTAGCGGACTCTAAAAACAATAAAGAGTTTCTCTCAGATCTTGGGAGGAAAGCTGGTCAATCGTCTTGAAATTACCTTGGAAAAGGTAAGGAATATTTGCAGGCAATCATGCCTACAAATCCGTGTTCGCATACTTGACAATGAAGAAAGAGGTTGTGTATAGTGCCGACTGATTTCGTCTTAGAGGTGAATTGAGCCTACTGTGGTATTTGGATAAGATTGGTAATGGTAATCTATTAGACAGATGTTTCAATAAGATTGAAACTAATAAAGAAAAATAGGGTACCAGCACTAAATATGGAGTATAATGGCTCGAATGTACCCGGATAGTACAAAAACAAACTTGATTCTTCATGAAGGGAGGGAAATGCACTACTTTACTTTTTTTCAATTTAGTTTTATTCATTCCTCCCCGTTCGGAAAAACTACAAAGATCAGATAATAGGAGGAGTATATGACGGTTCTCGATAGAGCAGTATCCCCTGAAACTTTGGAAAAGGGAGGATTAAAGTGATAACAAAATTACGCTGGTTTATTCCTAGCTTTTTAGTCCTGGCATTGCTGGGACTTCTCGCTACGGTGCCGGCCATGGCAGCGCCTGCTGGTGCTGACGGGACCATCGCACTTAGCGGAGGCTATTCTACGGGATCGTTCTTCTCAGCGAAGGGCGGTTTCAACGTTGCTACAGCAACTGTTCTTGATACGGACCTCAGTTCTCAGAGGACTGGTACAGTTCGTATCACCGACTCTACTGCAGTAGCTGCATTTACCGTGCCCGCTGCTGCTAGCATACTTGAAGGTGAGATCGCAAAGACCGAATCCTTCACAGCTACGGCAAACCAAACAGTGTTTACCCTTGCGCAAATGCCAAGGGACGCTGACGCAGATGGTATCTATCAGTTGGTCACCACGGCAGACGTTCAGGTAAAAAAGAACGGAATTGCTTTGGCGAATGGTACGTACACAGTTCATACAGTGAACAAGACAGTTACTTTAGGTACGGGCGCTGCAGTCAATGACGTCATCGCTATTACTTATGAGTATTCTGAGTACGACACCGCCACTCCTGCTAATACGCCAATTGGTAGTGCCGCCAGTCACGGAGTAAGTTATGGTGCGACCTTCGCGGGGCTAATCACGGAGGCAACTCCAATTAGTGCTGTAACAACGACGGGTGTGATAACCCTTCCCGCCGTAGTCGTAAACACTAACGAGGTGAAGATAGTCTTTAAGTACGAAGTTCAAGACATAAAGACAAAGTTAATCACCTTCTCCACAGCTACTTCGGTAGCCAAGGGAGTCGAACGGAAACTTACAGGAACTGAATCAACCACAATTTCCAACAAGCTAGTCAATGAAGTAGCCATTGTTACCGCGTCAGACTATGACACGATAAGAAGCGCTGCGGAGACGGCTGGCGTTGATACAGTTGACGAAATTCAAGCAATTACAGGTGCGACAGTAGACGCCTTATTGACGGCACTGTCGACAGCTCTAGGTTACACAGAGGGCACTGCGGGTTCCGGAGATTTACTCTTCGCGCAGATGCTTCCTGCCGCTGATGGTGACATACTGACAGCGGCCTACGTTGACGGAACCACTACCCGATCGGATACGGCTACCGTCGACATGAAGGCTCCTGTTGTTTCCAACATCAGCCCAGCAAGTGGAACCTACATTAACAGTCTCACGCAGACCCTTTCGGCCGACGTGACTGATGAGACCTCCGGAGACGGAGTAACCCCTTCAGGAATGGCTGTTGCCAACGCTGATACTTTATCGTTGGATACCCCCGGCGCTGCGGCAAACGCCAACCAGGCCATTGTTCCCATGTTGATAGCTTCTAATTCTTATAGAGTTAGTCGTGCTGTCACGTTGACTGCTAATGACGAAGGAACCACCAAGTGGTGGATCACCGCCAAAGACAACGTTGGTAACATAACCACCTTTACGGATAGTCGAACTGCAGCTCAGACAAAACAGGGTAATGCTAACCCCGCAGTTTTGGGAGCTGGTGATGTAGGCAACCCGGCAACAACGGCGAACGTTGGCAATCCGGTTTTGCTGAAATTAGATACCAATGCACCTACGCCCGAGGTTACGACCCCGGTTGTTACTGGTGGTAAGTTGGACATAGTTTTGACATCCATACCCACAGGAAGCGTTACGACGGCAGATACCAATGGTCTCAGTTTGGACGACACCCAAGCGACTTTCGTTACTGACAAGGTTGCTGCTGGGCACTTGGTCACAAACCTGACCGACGGTAGTACTTGTACAGTCGTCACCATTGAGTCCAATATTGCGCTA